>JGI20170J14366_1000912_pt1 | contig 12864 bp, 10 predicted proteins | sample TergutNc150P3_FD_14366 | JGI IMG/M metagenome (IMG submission 14366) | reverse complement strand
GCGGCTTTGTTGAAATATTTTGCAAAGGAATTTTGCAAAATGCCCATTATGAAAACTGAAAGCCTTGGATATGGCATGGGGAAAAAAGATTTTGAAAGAGCAAATTGCCTCAGAGCTTATATGGGCTATGCCGATAATGCGAATGAAGAAGTTATAGAATTCGTATGCAATCTAGACGATATGACCCCAGAAGCTCTTGCCTTTGCACAGCAGCTATTGCTGGATAAAGGAGCGCTTGATGTTTACACCACACCTATTGTGATGAAAAAAGGCAGGGCTGGGTTTAGTTTCACCTGTATGTGCAAATTAGATGATAGAGATAAAATTCTGCCGCTGATTTTCAAGCACACAACCACGCTTGGAGTTAGAGAGTACTTGAACAAACGCCACACATTGCAAAGAGAGCAAAAGGAGTTTGGGCTTGCGAGAATAAAAACTTCACAGGGATTTGGCATTAGAAAATCCAAATTGGAATATGAAGATGTTGCAGCACTGGCAAAAAAACACGACCTTTCCATTGCAGAAACTCAGTGCCACATAAAATACGAAAAGCTAAAAGATTATTTGCAAGAATTGGGTAGCCTGGCAGTTGCCTTTTCTGGCGGAGTGGATTCCACTTTTTTATTGAAAACCGCGCACGATATTTTGGGAGACCGCGTTATAGCTGTTACCGCACGCTCCTGCTCTTTCCCAAAACGTGAATTAGACGAGGCGGCAGCTTTTTGCAAGCGAGAAGGCATTGCTCATATTATATTCCATTCCGAAGAGCTTGAAATTGAAGGCTTTTCAAAAAATCCCGCAAACCGCTGCTACTTGTGCAAGAGAGAACTCTTTGCCAAAATTTTAACCATATCAAAGGAACACAAAATTTTGCACATTGCCGAAGGTTCAAACAAAGATGATGAAGGCGACTATCGCCCAGGCTTGACCGCAGTTGCCGAATTGGGAATAAAAAGCCCCTTGCGTTATGCTGAATTCAACAAACAGGAAATACGCTATCTTTCCAAAGAGATGAATTTACCAACTTGGAATAAACAGTCTTATGCCTGCCTCTCTTCACGCTTCCCTTATGGCGAAGAGATTAACCCTGAGCGGCTTGGCATGATAGATAAAGCGGAGCAGTTTTTGCTGGATATGGGTTTTCGTCAGGTGCGTGTACGCTATCATGGCAATATTGCCCGCATAGAAACAGATGCAGAGGGTTTTGATTTGATGTCATCACCGGATAAACGGGAGAAAATCCATACCGCACTAAAGGGAATGGGTTTTACATATATCGCCTTGGATTTGCTCGGCTATCGCACCGGAAGTATGAACGAATCACTGCCTGCAGTTCTTTCTATAGACCATTCAAGACCATCTGGATAAGTAGAGGCAAACGGAGACAGAACGCACCCTGCAAACACTGCGGCAATAGCAAAGGTGATTGCTGGGCGCTTATTATAGATATGGACAAAGCAAAGAATAGCCGCAGTGATAATGCCCTCTGCAAAGCCAATAGCAAAATGTATAGGCTGCATTAAAGACAGGAATTTTGAAAAAGGAAGAGCGGTTATGCCAGAGAGCTGCGTTTCTAGCACCACACCAAATGCACCAATTTGCAAACTTGCAATAGCCGAGACAATGGAAGCGAGAGTTATACTTTTAAATGTTATGCCATTTTTAACAAGCGGGTTAAAAATCAAGGGATAAACTAATAGACAAGGGATAACACCCATATTGAAAATATTGCACCCCAGTGCAAGCAAGCCTCCATCTGCAAAAAACAGGCATTGAACAACAAGCACAGCAGATATAGCCAAGAGTGCCGGAAGATTGCCAATTATGGAAGCAAGCAAAATGCTACCAACAATATGCCCGCTTGAACCAGTGGCGGGAATTGTAAAATTGAGCATTTGTGCGGCAAACACAAATGCGCCGGTCGCAACAATTAAGGGAATTTTCTCCGTGCTAAAGCCGCCATCTTTGATTTTTTTCACCGCATAAACATTGGCGGCAAGGCTAATTGCGCACATAGTTGCGCCAACGGCAGGAGATATTAGAGTATCAGATAAGTGCATAACGACTAATATAGAAAATTACTTTTCCTCTTTTTCTTTCAAAAATTCGTTCCAATCGCTAATTACAGGCAAATTTTCGGTGGTATCTATATCAAAACCCATGCTTTTTAAAGGAGCAACAGAGGCTTTCAACTCTTCTAAGGCATGAAGGGAGCGCATATAGTTGCTTTGCAAATCTCTAAGCGCCTCCTCGCGCTGGCGAATATCCCTATCTTGGCTGGATATGATGGAAAACAAAGTTAGCAGCCAGCCAGCCAGCAAACACAGAAAAATTACGGCAATGCCCGGAGCAAGCCTTATCCCCGTGCTTCTTTGATAGGTTATGCCAGTGGCTTTTAGTTTTTTCCAAAAATCGGAGTCTCTTCTATATGAATCTCTGGAATTGTATATCTTGAATATATGGAAAAATGGACTAAAAAATTCCTTGCATTCTTCGCTGTGAAAAATAATTACCAGCTCGGAGTTTTTTCCCTTGATAAAATTCAACAATTCCAAAAACATTCCCAAATAATTCTTGTCTCTAAATTTAACCCGCTCAAGAACCACAAAATAAACTTTATTGCTACCCTCAACCGAGGAAAATAACTTTTCGCGCACCGCAGGCAAATGCTGAGATTTCAAAATTCCCTTGAATTCAAGCAGAATTTCGTTTTGAGAAATTTCCATCGCAAAATCTAAATTCTCACTCACAGAAAAAGCCCTCCGCTGTTCAGCTTTATGCGTAAATGAAATGTATCGCTTTCTTGCCCTTTCAGTTCTGCCTTATGAAAAATAGCAAGCCTCAAGCCTTGCGCAATATCCGGTGCGGCAACAGAACCAACGCCAAAAATAGGCGCGCATAGAACATTTGCGTTTTTGTTCATTTCAATTTTAGCGCCAATGCTTAAAAATCTATCTCTAAAATCTATGGTTTTCACATCGCTGTGAAAACTATTATTAAGTTCGGTTTTTATTTTATTACCTTGAATCTTAAGCACTTGCCCACGAATATCGTCATAACGAAATCCAAGGCAAAGCTCCGTTGCAATTTCACCGCTAAAAGCGTGAAAAGAATTATTTGTCACAGATATGCTAACCAAAAGCTCCGAATCTATGTTTTTAAGGCTAAAAACTTTTTCCACCTTAAAAGAAAAATCTTTTCCCAAGTGCGATATGCTTTGCTCGCCATACAATATAACCTGCACTTTGTCTTCCTGTTTTTTCACCGAACTTTCGTAAGGGTTTAAAAATGCACCCTGACGGTCGCTAATCCACTGGTTTCTCTGGTCAAGCGTTTCAAATTCAAAAGGGCAAATATGGTCTAAAAAAAGCGGAGCAACCTCGCCATCATCGCGCATAGCGCAAGCGAGCTCAGAGAAAGATGGTTTGTATGCGAGCGAGCGCATCCAGCCGCCAAAAACCGGTTCAATTAGGCATTCCAAATACTGATTGCTGAACAAAAGCTGTTGGTTTCCGTCTAGGAAAAAATCAAACATTGCAAAGCGCATTCCCTCTTTGGGTTCGTTTTCCATCAAAATTTTTTCGGCTTTCATAACAGTGCGATTTGCCCGGAACCTCACTGCATCGCGCAACATGCCATTTGCAGCCTTTTCAAAATAGCTCTGCGGCATTGATTTCAGCAAACTTTCAAAAACTTTTTCCTGAATTCCAGAATCGCTAATGGAATGAGCTTTGAAATACACATTTAAAATTCTCTTATGCAAAAAATTTATTTCTGGCATACGCAAAAGTATATCGCGGCAACTAGGAGCAAAAGAACTGTAGCTTATCAAATTCACCTTGCCCGCAGCCTTTTGCTCTTGCACTGCTTGGCAGAGCAAAGCATATTCAATATCCAAACCTTCGGCTTTTGCAGTATCCAGAGCTTGCAACCATTGGCTTGTAAAAACCGTCTCTTCCAAATCCACATTCAAAAGAATGCCATTTATGCCGCTTGAATCCTTGAAATTTTTTAGAGAATTTATTATCTCTGCACGGTTGCCAATTTGGCAAATATTAGATAGGTTTTGGGAATATGTTAAAATTTTCATAAAGGAGCCGCCATACTCGGCAGCAAACCACCCACTTACCAAAGCCTTTCTCCCAAGTGCTTCCTGAACAGAAACATCTGGCATAAGGGCATATTCAAAGCCGAATTTTTCAAGGCTTTCTATAAGAGAAATTTCCCAAGCATGAGATTTGCAAAAATATCCCGTTGGCTCCATTAAAGAAGCCGATAGAAATTTTTTGTGCTTGTGAAGTTGCAATTCCCTGAGTTTCTTTGGAAACAGAGGAAGCATTGCATCATTATATGGCCCGCCTAAAAATTCAAGTTGCTTATTTGCAACAAATTCCCAGAGCTGCTTTTGCTCTTTTTTATGTTCCCTGTCTAAAGTAGCTAGCATTTTCCCAGTAAAAAACACACTTAACTTTAAGGCAGGTCTCCCATGCAGCAAGCTGATTATTTTCTCTGCCCAAATTTTTGAAGCATGGCTATGCGCATTTTTTTTATGCGGGTCGTAAATAGGACAAAGAGCGAGGGAAAGTTTCATAGTGGGCATAAAGGTAAGTTAGAAAAATCTGCCCTGAGGCTGCCTTGTAGGCAGAAGCGTTCACTCTCCCCTATTCTTTGCCGCAGTTTCTTTATACGAATTATGCTGAGAAAGGCTTTTGCTGAAAAAATGCTCCCTTGAGCCATCGTCTCTTGACACAAAATAGAGGTCTGTTGTTTGCATTGGGAATAATGTTGCTTCTATTGCCGCTTTGCCCGGGTTTGATATGGGGCCGGGCATTAGACCTGTGAATTTGCGGGTGTTGTAAGGATTATTGCTTTCAAGTTGGCTCTTATATATTGGGCCGGTTAGGTTGCGAAAAATAAATCTAACTGTTGCGCACGAACCTAGGGACATTCCTATTTTAAGGCGATTCAAAAAAACGCCTGCAACGTGAACTTGCTCTTGCGGCACAGCAGCTTCTTTTTCCACAAGGCTTGCCACTGTTAAAACCTCGTGCCAGCCACCGAGCTGATTCCAAACGGGGCTGTTTTTAGCTTGCATTTCGTCACGTATTTTTAAATTTTCGCGCACCATAATTTTTATTGCACCTTGCTCATCTACGGCATAAGGAAAATCATAGGTGCTTGGGAAAAGATAGCCTTCCAAATCTTTTGCTTTCACGCCAAGAGACTTAGTGAATTCGGTGCTGTGCATTAAGCTATCCAGTTTTTTGTTGTTTAAATTTAGAGGTTTAGCCAAAATGTCAACTATTTCCCAAGTTGCCTTTCCCTCAGGAATTGTTACCCTTATGCTTGCTGTTTTGCCAGAACTCAAAAGAGCCACAAGCTGCTCTATGTTTTGCCCTGTGGGAATTTTATACCAACCTATTTTGAAATTTGCCCTGCCCGGGTGAAAACTGCACCACCATTTAAAAGATTTTGCGCTTTCAATCACTCCGTTTTTTTGCAACAGCCTGCCAACTTGCTCTGCGCCATAACCACTTGGAATTTCCAAAAGCACGGGTTCTTTTAAGGGAGAAATTTTTTCCCATTGCTTGTATGCGTAAAACACACTGCCCGCGCCGAGACCTAAAACAGCAAATAGCAAAACAACAAAAAAGGCTAATAGCTTTTTCATCTTTAATTTTCCCACCATCCTTCCGGGCGATAGTTTTCGTTTAATCTTGGGCTTGCGTGTTCGGGATTCTTTAAAATAGCCTCTTCAAATTCAGAGCGGAATTTTTGCAAGTAGCTTTGCACGGGAGCGGCAAGGGCGGCTGCGAGCGGGCAAACCGTTGTGCCTGTAAAACCTTTGCAAAGGCTATCCAAAAGTTCAATGTCTCCATCTTTGCCATTCCCGTTTGCAATGCAAGATATTATGCGCTGAACATAACCCGTTCCTTCGCGGCAAGGGGTGCATTGCCCGCAAGATTCGTGCGAGTAAAATTTGCCAAGTGTGTTTAGCATTTGAACAATGCTACGGGTATTGTTAAATGGCATAACCGCGCCGGAGCCGAACATCGTTCCCATCGCGGCAAGGCTTTCGTAGTCCATATTCGCTTTTTTGCATTCTTCTGGTGTTAAAACCTGGGTTGAAGAGCCGCCCGGTATGCAGCCTTTTAAATTGCCTACTATACCGCCGCAATATTCCTCGCTTTCCAATAATTCCATCAAGGGAATGCCAAGCCTTGCCTCATAAACTCCGCGTTTTTTAACATCCCCAGAAACGCAGAAAACCTTTGTGCCGCCAGCTTTGGGTGTTCCAAGTTTTTGATATTCCTCAGGCCCATGTTCCAAAATCCAGGGCAATGCCATTATTGTTTCAACGTTGTTAACGCAAGTGGGCATATTCCAAGCGCCATTCACCGCAGGGAATGGAGGTTTAAGGCGAGGCTGCCCTTTTTGCCCTTCCAAGCTGTTTATAAGAGCTGTTTCTTCGCCGCAAACATAAGCGCCTGCGCCTCTATGCACGGCAATATCCAAACTGTATTTTGTTCCGCCTATATTTTTCCCTAAAAAACCCGCTTTGTAGGCTTCTCTTATCGCCTCGGTTAAAGCCTCTATAGCAGGCAAAAACTCACCGCGAACATAAATGTAAGCATTCCTTGCACCCAAAGCCCAGCCCGCTATTATCAAGCCTTCAACAAGGCGGTGCGGGTCTTCTCTCATTAAAAAATGGTCTTTAAAGGTACCTGGCTCGCCTTCGTCTGCATTCACCGCTATATAAACAGGCTTGCCGCCTCTGGGCACAAAGCTCCACTTCATTCCAGTTGGAAACCCAGCACCGCCCCTGCCTCTAAGCCCGGAGTTTTGAACCAAATTTATAAGTTCAAACTGAGACAAATCAAAAAGCCGGCGACTTATATTGGAATAACCGCCTAATTTTTTATATACATCTATTTTCTGGGCACCTTTCCCAAAGTTCTGCGTACAGACTTTCATAAGAAGTATAATATAGAAAGCTGATTTATACTAAAAATTCAATAAGGACTCATCCCAGCTCTCGTGCTTTTCAAAGCCGAGAAGATTTGCAGTTGTAGCCGCAATATTTGAAAGACCCGCATTTTGAATGTTTTTTAGCGAAAGTTTGCCTCCAGTTACATTATCGTAAAGAATAAACGGAACCGGATTCAGGGTATGAGCCGTTTTCGCTTTAAAGGAGCCATCTTTATTTTTCGCAGGCTCTTTGGTTTTTTTGTCTATCTCATACATTTCATCTGCATTGCCGTGGTCTGCTGTGATTAAAGCTACCCCACCCATAGCATCTAGCACAGGTAGAATGCGAGCAATAGCCAAATCCACCGCCTCAACTGCCATAGTTGCAGCACGGAAAGAACCTGTGTGCCCAACCATATCACCATTGGCAAAGTTGCAGCGCAATGTATTGTATTTGCCGCTTTTAAGTGCCTCTATCATTGTATCTGCTATTTCCGCAGATTTCATCCAAGGGCGTTGCTCAAATGGAATAACATCGCTTGGAACTTCAAGGTATGTTTCGCCATCAAATTTGCCAGAACGGTTGCCGTTCCAGAAATATGTTACGTGCCCAAATTTCTGCGTTTCGGAACAGGCAAATTGCGTTAATTTGCTTTTTGAAAACCATTCGCCGCTTGTGTCTTTAATCGCTGGAGGAGGCACCAAAAAGCGGTTGGGGAGTTTTAAATCGCCATCGTATTGAAGCATTCCGGCATAAGTCACTTTTGGAACTCGTTTGCGGTCAAAGTGGGTGAAGGAGCTTTCTTCAAAGGCTCTTGTTATTTCAATTGCCCTATCTCCACGGAAGTTGAAGAACACCACCGAATCGCCATCTTTGATTGTGCCAACAGGTTCGTTGTTTTTTGCAATCACAAAGGGTGGCAAGTCTTGATCTATTGTGCCTTTGTATTTTTCGCGCAAAGCTTTTATAGCATTTGACGCGCTTTCAAATTTATCACCTTCTCCAAGCACGTGAATGTGCCAGCCAAGCTCAACCATTTTCCAGTTTGCTTCGTATCTATCCATCGTAATTTTCATTCGGCCACCGCCGCTCGCTATGCAAACATCAAACGAAGAATCGCTGAGTTCAGTGCAGAATTTTTCAAAAGGCTCAACATATTCCAAAGCACTTGTTTCTGGAACATCGCGCCCGTCTAGGAGAATATGAACTCTAACGCGTTTTAAACCTTCTTTCTTAGCCTCTGCAATCATGGCTTTAAGGTGGTCAATGTGGCTATGCACATTTCCGTCTGAAAACAAACCTATAAAGTGGAGCGTTCCATTTGCCGCTCCTTTTGCAACTTCTTTCCAAGCATCTCTGTGCCAAATTTCGCCTGCTTTTATAGACTCTGCAACCAAGGATGCCCCCTGATTATACACCTGCCCTGCACCTATGGCATTGTGCCCAACCTCAGAGTTGCCCATATCTTCATCGCTTGGCATTCCAACGGCTGTGCCGTGCGCCCTGAGCGTTATGTTTGGATATTTTTTAAAAAGGTTATCGAGCGTGGGTTTGCGGGCATCAGCCACCGCATTGCCCAATTCGTTTTTGGAAATCCCAACACCGTCCATAATTATGGTGAGAAGGGGGCCTTTTATACCAGCGAAAGAAGATAGTTTTTTTAGCATACCTAAGGAAGATAGAAATTCTTTAAAACTTCATCTTTCCTTTAACATCTTCTGTCACATTTAAACCTGCAAGCAAGGAGAGCAAACAAAAACCGAACTCGGCTGCTGTTCCTGCACCCCTTGATGTTATTATATTTCCGCTAACAACAACAGGGACATCAAGATATCTTTTGCAAAGAGGCTCAACTTCTGCCCTTGCAGCCGGAAAGCTCGTGGCTTCGCAATCGCGCAAAATTCCGGCATTTGCCAAAACTTTTGGGGCAGCGCATATAGCACCAATCCGTTTGCCAGCCTCATAGCTTTTTATCAGCAATTTTTTCACCAGGTCGCTCTTCAACAGGTTTTCTGTTCCAGGCCCGCCTGGCAAAACAAGCAAATCAAAAGGCAAACCTTCAACCTGCGATAAAAGCAAATCTGCCAAAACAGTGATGTTATGCGAGCCCATGACTTCTTTTTTATCGCTGATGGAGGCGGTTTGAACCTTAACTCCGCCTCTGTGGAGAATATCGTAGGGGGCAACGAATTCAAGTTCTTCGAAACCGTCTGCTAAGAGAAAGAGGACTGTTTTCATAATGGGGAAAATTTAGAAAAATTCACCGCCTCTTTCCATCCAATTTCCTCTGGAATATCCTTATCTGGCAACATAAGGCGGCAAATTTCGCTCAAAACTTTTTTGGGTGAAACGCCGTTTTCTCTTTCCCTGCAAATTCCATCTGAGCCATCTCTCTTGCTCAGTTTCTTTCCGTTTGAATCGTAAATAAGGCTATGGTGAATAAATAGCGGCATCTCTGTTCTTCCTATGATTTTTGCAAGGGTTATTTGCTTATCAACGGAATCTTTCAAATCTTCACCACGCACAATTAAATCTATGCCCTCTTCAAAATCGTCAATAACAACGGCAAACTGATATGTCCATTGTTCAAGAGCATCCTTAATGGCAAAATCTTCGCCTTCTGGATTTTTCAGCATAATTTTAGGCTTATCGGTTTTATAGAATTCATAGAGCAAATCTTTTTTTTGCAAAATTTCAAAATACCTTTTATAAATTTCATATCGCTCGCTTTGAAGGCTCTCGCTTTGCCATTCAAAACCGAGCCACTCCAAATCTTTTTTTATAATATCCGAAAAATGCTTTGAACAGCGCAATTTATCGTGGTCTTCAATTCTCAAATGAATAGAGGCATTTTTTTCCTTTGCAATGGCGGCAACGCAAAGCGCACTCCAAATATGCCCTTTGTGCAAATATCCGGTTGGGCTTGGCGCAAAACGTGTTTTCATCTTTGCATTCGGCGCGGAACCGTTCCGGGTTCCGCTTTGGGAGAGAGATTTTTTGCAGAAGCCAGAGCTAGCATAAGGAGCAAATCTCCCTGCCCGCCTATGGTGCTCTCCTGAATCATAAAATCATCGGCATTATCGTAAAACACTCCGGCTTCGGTATTGAATTTTTCAAAGGAGTTATTTATTGGAATGTTAAAATATTTTCGCATTTCCAAATGACTTGCCTTGTCCCCAGGGCCTTCCGACAGAGCACCTGTGGGAAAAGCTTTTGTTAGGCGGTAAATTCCATTATAAACATTGCGAATGCTGTATGGCAAATCAGCAGAGGCTAGCATGGCTATGCCCCAATTATTGCGACCGAATACATAGTCCAGAACTCCCAAAAAGGGAAGGGACAAATTTTTTCCCTGTGAGCGCTGCGCCCTGAAATGAACATTTGCCATGCCAATCCAGCGATGCAAGCTTCCCCACACATAATCACCTGGAACATTCCATATATTTTCCCCTTCATAGCGGCTCGCTTCCATAAGCAGGCGTTTTTTTGCAGCTTCATCTCCTTGCTCTGCCAAACGATAATTCGCAAAAGCGTTCCACTCGCTCCAGCTCACTTCGCTTGCGGCAGGCGGTGCATAAGCCTTTATGTCGCCAAGTTCTGCGGCTGCTAGTGCCATATTGTCTTCATCGGTTTGGTCAAAATAAAAATCGTTTATTTTATTGCGTTCAAATGCGGAGGTTTGAGTATCGCTTTGCCTAGCACGGGCGTAAATCGCTTTTGCTTTTTCTCTGTATTTTGCGGCTGAGTTTGCATCTAAGTTTTTGAACACATTCGCACCCAAAGCAAGTGCTGCTGCTGTGCTTCCCATGTGCACGCGAGACAAAGCGCACAGGGCAGGTCTTTTGCCGTCTAGAGCATCCATTTCTGGCATTCGCCATCCCTGGTCGTGGTCTTTGCTATCTCCCACTTGTATAACAAAAGTATTTTCGTCTGGAAAGGTTTTTAGCAAATAATCAAGGCTATATTTGGCTTCGTCAAGAATATCTGGCAAATTTGATGTGCTTTGAACTTTGACAAAAAGCGAAGGATTTTCTAGGTAGGCACTCAACAAATGCCAAGCGAGATAGGCTTCATTCAAGGTGAATTTTATAAAGTCTCCGGCATCATAGTGCCCGCCTTGCATATCTATGGTTCTGCGAGGGTTTGCCTCTTGCCAAGCACCCTGCCTCCAGTCGCCTTTAACCTTATGTACAATAGCGGCACCATCTCCCAAATGTCTGCTGCGCATGGTGTGCAAATGCATAAGGGCTTGAGTGGCAAACAGAGAATAGGGGTCATCTTTAACAAGCACTTGCTGAGTTTGGGCATCAGGTACTTTCAAAGTATAGTCACCTTTTTCTTTTAAGGCACTGAAATCTATTGTATATGTAAATGCCTGAGCTGCGTAAATATTATCGCCAGCCTTGCCAGCGGGAATTTTGCCGCTCAAAACCGTGATATCGTTTTTTTTCAAATTCCAAGCTTTTCCAGCAATATCGCTATCGGATAGAATAACCGCCGTTTTATTGCGTTCTGGTATATAGCCAGCTTGATTTACTCTAACCCAAACACCGGCTTGGGCAGAAAGAAAGAAACTCATAATAACCATCACAAACAAAGTATAAGAAACATTCATAGTCGCTTTAGGGATATTGCCATAAGAAAAATTTAGTAAATTCCTTTCTATGCAAGCCATAGATTTATACAATAAATTGCATTCCGTGCAGAATGGGACTGTACTTTGCCAATATTCAATTGAAACCTGTGAAAGAATGGTTGCTCTTATAAATGAGATAAACGAGTTGAAAAAAGAAAGGAATTTTGCAATCCTCGCTCACAGCTACGTTGCGCCAGAAATTATCCTTGGTGTTGCAGATTATAGCGGCGATTCCTACCAACTTAGCAAAAATGCCATGGAAACGTCAGCGCAAACAATAATTTTTGCAGCTGTGGAATTTATGGGCGAAACAGCGAAAATTCTAAATCCTGATAAAAGAGTGCTTATACCAGGCACAAATCCAGGGTGTAGCCTTGCAAGCAGCATAAGCGGCGAGCAAGTCAAAGATTTGCGAAATAAATATAAAGAGCATACATTTGTATGCTACATAAATACAACAGCAGATGTTAAAGCCGCTTGCGATGTTTGCGTTACAAGCTCAAATGTGCTGAAAATAGCAAGCAATATCCCGAGCGATAAAATTGTGTTTTTGCCAGACAAGCTTATGGGTGAAAACTTGAAAAACGACTTAGAAAAAAGGGGTATAAAAAAAGAACTCGTGCTGCATTCTGGCACCTGCTATGTTCACGAACAATACGACCCAGATTTGATAAAATTCTTCAGGATTCAGAACAAAGGGCTTTGCATTGCGAGCCACCCCGAATGTCACCCAGGCGTTGCCATATTAAGCGATTTTGTGGGAAGCACATCTCAAATGCTGGACTACATCCGTAGCGTTCCAGATGGTGCTCCGGTGTTGCTTTTAACAGAATGTGGACTAAGTGCCCGCTTGCAAAGCGAATTGCCAAACCATCGCTTTATTGGCAGTTGCAATATGTGCAAATATATGAAAAGTAATTCTCTGGAAAATATTTTGCAAACCATAAAGGAACCAGAAAAAGCAAAAGAAATTAAACTAAACGCAGATGTTTTGGCAGCTGCAAAACGTTGCATTGAGAATATGTTCAAATTTGCTGACAATTAAAAGAGAATCTGTCATTTTTTCACCTCCTTTTGCTTATTTTTAGAAAGGCAGTTCGCCATTGCATTTTCCCTCGTTTTCTAAGGCTCGTTTTGCTATCTCAATAGGCTCAATACACCACTTGACAATTTCTGGAACAGCAATTTTAAGTTCTGCAATAGCCTTGTTAAAATTTTCATCGTCATAATTTATGCTTTTGCAAAGATAGGCACGTGC
>JGI20170J14366_1000885_pt1 | contig 13054 bp, 10 predicted proteins | sample TergutNc150P3_FD_14366 | JGI IMG/M metagenome (IMG submission 14366) | reverse complement strand
GAAAAATTTACTCAATTCCAAGCTACCGCGTTGCCACCGCACAGAGAAACATCTTTATCCGCAAAGACTGGCTTGATAAACTCGGACTTCCCGTTCCGACAACCATTGATCAGTTTTACGACGCGCTGGTTGCGTTCCGCGACAGAGACCCGGGCAATGTGGGAAGAAACAGAGTCGTACCGTTCGGACAGAACTCTGACGCCCGCTGGGGGCTTGCGAGCCTTATTCACCATAGCATTGACAAAAATATGACCGTCAGGGACAGGTGGATAAACAGCGTTCATGAACGCTATCTTATGATGCCCGGATACAAAGAAGGCGTCCGCAGAATGAACAAGTGGTACAATGACCGCCTGATTTATCAGGATTTCCCGCTTATGACAACAGCCGATGATTTTTACAACCAGATGAAGAGCGGCGTTGTCGGCGCTTTCTGCCAGAACTGGGACCTTCCCTACAGGCAGGACTATAAGATTAACGAAGAACTTGCAGTAAACGTATCAGGCGCGAAATTTATTCCCATAGATGTCGTTGACAACAAAGATATGTATGACAAAGTCGGCTTGCAGATATTCATTCCTTCTTTCTCAAAAAACCACATCGCCGCGCTGCGTTATCTTAACTGGCTTGCAAAACCCGAGAATTTCCAATTCCTTCAGATTGGAACAGAAGGCGTAAACCACAATATGGTAAACGGCATTCCCAACTCAATCGGACGGCCCGCCGGAGACCCGTGGTTCATGAATTCGGCAAATAACATTGACTACACAATGCCGATGAACGGCGTAGAGATGGGAAGCACTGAGCTTAACGCCAGAGTGCTTGCCATAAGTTACGGCAATGTTCCTGCCGACGATATTGTTGCCGCTTATACAATTTCTACCAAAAACGCTCGCGCCGCTGCGGTATATCAGGCTACTACAACAATAAACCAGTATGCCCAGACCTTGCAGGATAAGGCCGACGCCCTCCTCGCTCAGGCGATTAGGTGCAGTCCCTCGGACTTTGACCGTATTTGGGACGCAGGTATCAGAGACTGGCTTGCTTCCGGTGGACAGGAAGTAATTAACGAAAGAACATCCCTGTACAAGTAAGATAACCTTACATTACAGAAAAAACCCGGCGCTTTAAGCGCCGGGTTTTTTTATATGTGCTGATAGTAACTGGTGGTTACTTTAATGATTTTTTTTATCGTAATGGGAAGCGTCAGCCTTTTTGCGCAGGACAGACTGACTGTCGATCTTAAAACATTACCGGCGACAAGGAATGCTACAGCTTTTACGAAAAGCTGGGATGATTTTCTTGTAGAATTTCCCGCATGGCCTGCAAATATAAACTGGGCTAACTTTAACAGAATTATTGTCAGAATAAAATATTTTGATGCAGATAACAAAGAAATACCGCAGAGTGACAGTCAAGTTATGGTGGTTCTTATTTACGACCCAAAGGGTGACATCAGAGGACCGGAAACTGGTCCGGGACCGAATACGCCAATAAAGGTAATGAATGTCGGGGGTTATTCAAGTTCAATTTCCAAAGATACAGGAACAGCTATAAGACTTACAAAGGCTCCCGGCGCGATTCTATTCCAAAATAATACTTTAAATGTAAGGTATGTTGAAATTCAAGAGATAACTTTCTTTAGACGGTGACATACTCATCATTTAAGAATTTCTTGATGCTGAGTTAGGTGTAAAGTAACTTTGGTTACTTCAATAGTTACTTTATATAGAGCTGTTCGGAAATTTCTTCAATTTCTGAACAGCTTTTTTATTTATATTATACGAAAGAATTTATTTAGGAAGTTTCACGGAAGGGGAATTAATTATTATTTCTATAATAAAACAAAAATTTATCAGAAAGAATTCGGAGTATGCGTACTAAAGCTAATATATGATTTTGTAAGATAAAACACGGAACAAAGCCAAAAAAAATGCCCGGCACTACCGGGCATTTCCCATAACTGTTGGATTTACCGCCTATAGAATGTTATTTCTTGAATTTCGATAAACTTTACATCGTTAGTGGAATTCTGGAACAGAATTGCGCCCGGAGCTTTTGTAAATCTAACTGGTGATCCATTGTTGGAGGAAATTGCGCTTGAACCGCCGCCTACGTTAAATGTTTTAAAAGGAATATTCGGACTTGGAATCGCATCTCCCGGACCTCTTATGTCGCCTTTCGGGTCTTCAATCAAAGAGACCATCGCCATACCGTCATTTTGCCTTATTTCTTTGCCGGTTGCATCAAAGTATTTCGCTTTAATAATAACTCTGTTAAAATTAGCCCAGTTTATTGTTGCCGGCCATGCTGGAAATTCTACCATAAAATCATCATAATTTTTAGTAAATGCTGTCGCATTTCTTGTCGCCGGTAATGTTTTAAGATCGACAGTCAGTCTGTCCTGCGCAAAAAGGCTGACGCTTCCCATTACGATAAAGAAAATCATCAAAGTAACCACCAGTTTCTTCATAAAAAAACTCCTTGTAAAGTCGTTCATGGAACATACATTCCATATAATATAACCTCATTATAAATCCACTGTTACAGGATGTAAAGAAAAATTTTTTAAAATATTTGTTCTAACACGTAAAAAACACTTAAATCCGTGCCGAAAATTATCCTTTTTCCGGCAATTACGGGAGCTGAAAGAACAGAGCCTTCCGTTTCCATCCGCCAAAGCAGACGGCCGTCCTGCGCGGAAAGGCAGACAATTTCAGGCGGGTTACGGTCATCTCCCAGAACGCCGAAGTATACTCTTCCGGCGGCAAGAGTCGGGGCGGAGCTTATAGGCGTGTCAAATACCTTTTCCCAGCGGAGAATGCCGGTATCCGCGTCAAAAGCGCGGGCGGCGTTGTCTCCGCCTGTCCAGATAACCAAATCTTTCCAAACCGTAGGGGCCATGAAGTCCAGCAGCCCGATATTCCTTGTAAAGAGCATTATCTCTTTTTCAAAATCTCTGTAATCCTGTGAACGCGCGCCCAAGGAAAGCCAATCTTTAAAATCACCATCCCTTTTTTGTTCCCAAACAATTTTTCCGGTATGACGGTTTATTGCGTAAAAACCCAGAGTTGTCCCAATGGGCGTACCAAAGTAAAAATCCGCCGTTCCAAGGTACAAAAGATCGCCGCGAAGCGCGCAAAACGAGTACCATGTAGCGTCAATATCATGGTAAGGCAAAAACCATAAGAATTCCCTGCTGTTTATATCGAACGGGCCGACCTGATCCACCCTGGGACCGGTGGCGAAATACATTACATCATCGGCCATAAGGAAAGTGAAATTGTACCAGCCGGGATTATGGATACGGAATTGTTCTTTGCCGTCGGGAGAAAGAAAATAAATCGCGTCCGCGTCCCCTACAAAGACAATGTAATCCTTGTACCTCTGCACCTGAGAATTGATCTGGCTTCTAACGGGAAAATTCCATGCTTCCTGCCCTGTTTCACGGGACAGCGCGTAGAGTTTGCCGTCCTTACTGCCGAAATACACCTGTTCCTTGTCCGCATAGGGGACTGAATTGATCTCTGCTCCGCTTTTAAATACCCACCGCATATAACCGCTGTCAACATCAAGGGCGTAAAAATTACCGTCGTCAGAACCGAAGTAAATGGTATCCCCTATTACAACGGGCGGGTTAAGGGAGCGTATTTTTTCTTCGCTTTCCTGAAGTTTTATTTTCCAGCGCAGCCCGAGAGGCGGCGTTATGCGCGACAGGCTTACCCCTCTGCCTCCTTCGCCCCGGAACTGCACCCAGTCGGCTTTTCGAGAACAACCGGCAAAGACGGAAAAAAAGCAAATAACGCAGATTGGTAAAAATTTTTTCATAAATAAGCCAGTCCCCGTAAACTGAAAATGCGTTTCAGCGCGTTAAACGCTCCGCGCCGCCGCGCGGCTTTTAAAATACTTATGTATTCCTGCTTTAACCGCAGAAAGCGTTCATCCAATTGAGCCTTGTCCTCAAATTCACGCCAGCGCAGTTCGGAATATACGGAAGCAAACGCTTTAAAATGCGGATTCTCTTCCGCTGACGGAAACAATTCCGCATATTCATGGGCAGTCTTTGAAGCGGGTTTTACCGGCTTGCCGTCCGCCGCAAGACGCGCAAGAAGAAGGAGATAAAGCGAACGCGCTCCAGCCCTGCCGCCTGAACGCGCGCCAATGAACAGCGCAAGTTCACGTCCGTAACGCAGAATATACGCCAAAACAAGCGCAAAAATTGCCATTATACAGGCGGTTCGCAGTACCGCCCTCCAGGGAAATTTCTTTATATTTGAAAAAACCCTGTTTTCGTCAATAATCGGTATTACTACATCCCATGTATTAAAATCGCCCATACCCGCAGGCGGCAGGGCAAAAGCGGTCGCTTCAAAATCCATCCAGCCGTAATCGGGAATATAAAACTGAACCCATGAATGAGCGTGGAGGTTTGTTACCAAATAGAGGTTGTTAAACGGGAATTGCTGTAAGACAGGAATTTTTTCACGCAGGGCGGCAAGCCCGCGAAGATGCGCATTGGTCTGAAGGCTTTCCGAAACAAGATAACCTGTTACAACACGGGACGGGATTCCTGCAAGCCGCCCAAGAAGAGCCAGAGAATTTGAAAATTCCACGCAATCCCCGTCTTTGGAAACAAAAAGAAATTCTTTTAACGCGTCAATTGAAGCTTCATCATTATAACTGAGGTTGTACTGGTAACTGGAAAAACCTGTCAGCAGCGCAAGAATTTTTTCAAGGTACGCGTTAACGGGCTCAAGGTTTTCCGCTCTTCCGGCAAAAACCTCCCACAGATAGCGGTCGTTTCGTATTATTGATTCGCGGTTTTGTTCCCACACTTTAACAGCCTGATTTAAAAAGTCCGTAAAAATTTTTAAATCGCCGCTTTCAAGAGAAAGTTCAAAATACGGAGCAAGTTCATATTCCTCATAATTATAAAAAGGACGGGACGGTATATTGACAAGCCGGAGCGGATCGCCGAGGTGGGTATTTGATTCAACCTGATGAATATAACGCAGCGGGCCGGAATCCTCGCTTAATATTACCGGATCAATAGATACAGGCCGGTACGGCAGATATTTTTGCGGCAAGGTTGAAAGCGAAAAAACTTCCTGCCTCATTCTGCCGATGTCAAAATTAGGTTCATTGTTAAACCACGTAACAAAAAAACGCATGCCTGCAATACTGTTAAGCGGCTCATCCTCACTTACAAGAAATCCGTAAACAGGATCAAGGCGGCCTTTAAATGAATCCCCCATGTAAACCGGTTCCCTGTCAGTTGCAACAACCATTACCATGTACTGACGGTTATCCGCCTCTCCGCTGCCGCTCCTGCCTCTACCGGTTCTGTTCTGCCAGTTGTATTCCGAAATACCGCGAAGTCCCGGCTGCCTGCCGTTTTCGTTCCTCGGAATAGTTCTGCGCCCTTCTCTTCTTCCGTCAGCTTCTCTTGGCATACCCTTCTCGGATTCATCACCTAACTTTTCGGGCATTCTTTCGGGAAGCAAATTCTCGATCACTGTATTTCTGATAAAATTCGATGGCAGAACGGCGATAACCAGAATCAGAATTGCCGCGGCAGCAAGGGAAAAAACAGCTCCCTCTTTCAGCGCGCCGCCTGTGCTTCTCGGGTAAAGGCAAAAATACACAACAACGCTGTGAAACAGAAAAACAACCGCCGCCCAGACAAGAATGAACTGCGTAAGAGCCGCGCTTTGACCTGCAATGTCTTCCGCGGAACGCGACAGCGCAAGAAGCCGCAAAACAACCCACGCAAGAAAGAAAGGTTCAAGCGCGGAAAGTTTCGCCCATCTCGGATAACGGAACAATAAAAAAGTAAAAGTAAAACTGATAAAGCCCGCAAAAAACGGAGGCAGCGCTCCAGCGCCGAAACCTCCCGCCGATATCGAAAGCGCAAGCAGAAACAGAGCCGCGAAGATAAACCTGTTTCGCAGGGAAAACCTTAAACTGAACACGCTAAAAAAGGGGCGGCCTTCGGGCAGGAAGGCGATTACAGCCTGCAGGGGAATAATCACAAACCATTGCAGTATACCGGTACTATCGAAGGATACCGCAATGCCGGGATGAAGAACTATCAAAAATGTTACGCTAAAATAGAAAAACAACCTAAGGCTAAACAAAACAACCTGCGTTTTTTTCATAATCTTGTCTCCGCGTAAATTATTTCCGTTTTACCGGCTTGAACGCCCATTTGTCTTATTTTACCGCGAATTAAAAAACGCGGAAGCGGGAAACATCCGTTTGCGGGGAAATCCGTTTTGCGCAAAGTTTCAGTTTCCGCGTCCTTTTTTGGCTCTGTTCCGGCGGGCGGCAGTGATTTTTTTGAAAAAAAAGAACTAAATTTACCGGTTTTTCTTTCTTTGTCATTTAAAGGCTGAACAAGGAAAAGAGAGACAGGACGCGGGTTGCACGCAAGAAGAAAACCGTTAAGCCCGGTATCACAGGCGGTGGAAAAAACATAAATCTCATCCGCGCCCTGCGGGGACAGAGTTTCATTCTGAGGCGATGAAAAACCCATGCCCGCAAGCTCTTCCAAAAAAGCGTCAAGGTCTTCCTCATCTTCAATTTCCCAACCGCCTCTTGCAGTGCGGACATGAAAAATGTAGGAAGACTGCATTTCCATAAGACTGCGTAAAAAATGAGAAAGCCGCGCTTTGGCGCGGTCCAAAAGCCATAAAGCTTCAAGCGAAGTTTTTTTCACCTGCCCGTAATTGCGGAAGTACACTTCTATCCTGCTGACCTTTTCCTGATTGTCAGGTGATATGCGCGTAATGAGAGCGTCGATCTTTTCCGAGCTTTTCCAGTTTATGTCACGGAAACGGTCTCCGGGAGTATATTCCCTCATATAATAACGTTCTTCATCACTGGAAGTTTTATTGCGCCTGTCTTCCGCGCCCGATTGCGCATTTACATAGTAATTTTTCCCGAAACAGGGAGAACTTCTTACATTAATAGTCCTGCGCTGGGATATTCCGCAGGAGAATGAAAAAAAGCCGAAAACGTCTTTAAGGCGGCAAAATCCTTCTCCGCTAAAAACGCCCGACATCGGAAAATTCATTGAAAGGCGCGCCGCCTTTTCCCCCCTCGCGGCTGAGGTTTCAACTAACATGGGGCAGCCGCCGTTTTCTGCGCTGCTGGCTGCGTTGCCGCTTGCAACACCGCTGCTTGCAGCGCCGCTGCTTGCTGCGCCGCTGCTGCTTGGGAAAAAACGTCCGCGTACAATAAAGTGCAGGCGGAAAAACAGGGGAACTTTTTCATCAAGGCCTGTAATCAGCGTATCTTCGCCGAAACCGGCAACCGCAGGATAAGGCGGCTTCCAACCGGCTTCCATTGACTTTAATTTCCCCGATTTCCACACGCCGATGACGCCCATTACGAGCAAAAAAAGCAAAGCCGCCGAAGAGAGAACTATTTCATAGGAGTTACGCGCTAAAAGGGAGCGAATTAGGATAACAAGGGAGGCAGCAAGAAAAGCTGCCCCTGCCGGCGTAAAAAACAGCCTAAAACGAGGCATCGCCTTAATTAATTCCGTTTCGGTTCAACGGGAACCGAATTTAAAATACTTTGCAGAGGCGCTTCCGGCGGTATGGAAGGATCGCGTGTAATTATCCGGTGGGCCATTGAATGAATAAATATTTCCTTAATTAAATCGACAGGCACATAATCCATACCCCGGCAGAGAGCGAGTGAACGCGCAAGCCGCGAAATGCGAACACCGGCCCTGGGACTTGCCGGAACTTCAATGTCAGGATGGACCCTTGTCTGCCTAACGCAGTTAACAAGATACGCCGTAACATCGGGGTGCATCTGCACTTCGTCCACCATTTTTTTCCAGCGGATTAAATCGGGGCTGTCTATAACGCTTTGAAAATTTTCCCACGCGTCTATCCTGCCGTGCCGGTTGACAATCTGCTTTTCTTCTTCTTCGTCAGGATAACCAAGCGAGAGGCGTATCATAAAACGATCAAGCTGCGGCACGGGAAGCGGAAAGAGATGGACGCCTTTCAGGTTCATTGTAGCTATTATAAAAAACGGGTCTTTGAGGCGGTACGATTTGCCTTCGATAGTAACGCTCTGTTCTTCCATAACCTGGAAAAAACTCCCCTGCGTTTTGGGGGTAAGCAGGTTGATTTCGTCGCATAACACAAAATGCGCGAATATCGGCCCTTTATTGAAAAACACCTCTCCGGAATTGCTGAGAAAACGGTTATAACCCAGAATATCCTGGGGAAGAAGGTCAACTGTACATTGAACACGGCTGAATCCTTCCATTTTGGCGTTACCGGAGCCGCCGGCGTTGACATTGCTTTCCGCATCCATGTCCTGCGGATGCCATCGAATTGACTGAGCCAGCGCCCGCGCAAGCGATGTCTTCCCCACACCGTGAGAATCTGCCAGAATTACATGACCGCCCGCAATCTGCGCCGCGATAATGTACTCCAATTTTTTTGTATCTACCGATATTAAGCGTTTAATATTGTTAATTAGCAGTTCAACCGACTGCTTTACCTGATAATCCATATCCTATCGTATGCTAAAAAATCAAAAGCAACAACCCCAAATGAGAATGAACGGTTTACGCTCTGTCTTATTGACATGGACGTATTGACAAAAACCATTATTAAATAGAAAATAATTATAGCAGATATTTTTTCTGCAATTGGAGGTGTGTACCTTTCGCATACATAGAGCTGTTTAAAAGTTGCGTATTACATAATATACGAAATTTTTGAATAACTTCCCTAATAAATAATATTGGGAGGTACGTTATGGAAACGAGTAACGGATTGAAGAAACTCCTCATAGTAGATGACAGCGATGTCCAGTTGTTAATTGTCGTGAATATACTAAGGGGAAAATATGACACTACTACCGCAAAATCAGGAAGAGATGCGCTTACTATTTTATCCAAAGGATATAAACCGGATTTAATATTATTGGACATTTTGATGCCGGACATGGACGGATGGGAAACATTTACCAGAATTAGGGATTTAAAAGCTTCAAAGGATATTCCTATTGCATTTTTAACATCATTGGACGGGGAAAAGGAAAAACAGTACGCATCCAGAATAGGAGCGGCTGACATGATAACAAAGCCCTACGAAGGCGCGGCATTGATTAAAAGAATCGAAAATTTAATACAAAAATACGAAAAAAAACCGTAAAAACGCTTCTGTTAAGCTCCGCGCAGTAATTCGCGCGGTTTGCTTCCCTGGGCGGGACCGACGACGCCGTGATGTTCCATTTCATCGACAAGGCGGGCGGCGCGGTTAAAGCCGATTTTCAGGCGGCGTTGAATGTAGCTTGCACTTGCCTTTCCCTGCTGATAAACGATTTCCAGCGCTTTTTCATATAACGGATCATCTCCGTCAGAAAACAGTGACGCGCCATGATCGTCTTCTTCTTCCTCAAAGAAAATCTCTTCGTCAATATATTCAGGCTTACCTAGTGTTTTTACATACTCGACAACGGCTTCAACTTCTTCTTCGGAGACAAACGCGCCCTGCATTCGGATTGGAAAAGGATCGACCACTCCGGCATAGAGCATATCGCCCTTACCCAAAAGTTTTTCGGCACCGGTCATGTCGATAATAATACGGCTGTCGGTCTTGCTTGCCACCATAAACGCGATGCGGCTTGGAATGTTCGCCTTGATAAGGCCGGTTATAACGTCAATCGAGGGACGCTGGGTGGCAAGTACAAGGTGAATGCCGACAGCTCGGCTCATCGCGGCAAGCCGCGCGACTGTAGATTCAAGTTCCTTTCCAGTAGTCGTCATAAGGTCGGCAAACTCGTCAATTACTACAACTATGTAGGGCATATGTTCTGCGGCAAAATTTTTCTCTTTAATCCGTTTGTTATAACCCCGGATATCGCGCACTCCGACAGAATCAAGGCAGGCGTACCGGCGTTCCATTTCATAAATACAGTATTGAAGAGCCTGAAACGCCTTTTTCGGCTCTGTAATGACAGGCGTTAACAGATGGGGAATGTCATTGTACAGTTTTAATTCCACAATTTTCGGATCGATAAGCATCAGCCTGCAATCCGCCGGATGAAGCTGATAAAGTATGGAGAGAATAATTGAATTGACACATACCGATTTTCCCGAACCTGTAGAACCCGCAATCAGAAGATGGGGCATTTGAACAAGGTCTACGGTCTGCGCTTCGCCTGTGATGTCTTTTCCCATAACGACAGGAATTTCCATCCGCTTGCCGGGAAGGGCGAGCTCGCTTTCGATAATTTCCTTAAACGAGACAATATTTCTCTTTGCGTTGGGAACTTCGATACCCACTGCGTGTTTTCCCGGAATTGGAGCGACAATCCGCACAGAGGACGCGGCAAGACGAAGGGCAATATTATCCTGAAGACCGACAATCCTTGAAAGTTTTACACCCGGAGCGGGAAGAATCTCGAACATTGTAATGACAGGCCCTTTCTTTATACCTGTAACTTCAGCCTGAATTTTAAACTCTTCAAGAGTTTCTTTAAGAGCCAAAGCCGCATCTCTGGTAGCCTGATCGATTACCCAGTATTCGCCGTCCGGATATTCATTCAATATATCAACAGGAACTCTGTATTTGTTATAATTTACGCTGACAGCTTTCTTTTTGTGAATCTGCTCGCTATGAACCGCCGCGGCGGCTTCTGCCTCTTCAATAGCGCGGGAAACAGCGTCAGACTCATCAATAGTTGCTGCTTCTTCATCATCTTCTTCTTCCGATTCTTCTACTTCTTCTATTTTATTTACTTCATCCGATGTTTTAGCTTCAAGAAGCATTACAGTTTTAAGAGGTTTCTCGTTATCTGACATTTTAATATCTGTTTCAGGAACTTTTTCTTCATCTTTTTTTTCAGGAGGAACAACAGGTTCGCTGTTTGTATGTTCTTTATCCGCAAATTCCCTGTGCGGAACAGATGCAGGCGGAGGGAGGAGCAAATTGATTTTTTTTCTGATAATTTGTACAGGTTTTTCCTTGTTAAAAAGCGTATTCTTTAAAAACTGAAGAAAAAGCATTTCCACTACGGTAATAAAAATGACAAGCAGGCTGAAACCTGTTTTACCTGTAAAATTTAAAAAGGCAAACTGCGCGGAGCGTATTTCAAAATCACGGATAAAAGAGAAACCTGTTACAAGGGTCAGAAACGGGAAAATACACGCTCCAAGGATAAATATGCGATCCGGCCTCCACTTTGGATCGGCGAGAATATAGGCCGCATAACCCAAATGCACGGGAATTAACAGAGCCAGAATCCCAAAGGAGCGGGCAAAAAAGCTCCCCAAAACGGGCAGAAAAAAACTAATTCCGAACAAAACCGAAAACAGGGAAAAAACCATCAATACGCTGCAAACAGACAGGAACACCGCAAGAGAAATCGTAATTGTGCGGAATCTAAAGTATAAATCATAAGATAGTTTTGACTTAAAACCGGCAATGTTCAGCAAAATACACTCCTGTGTTTCATTATCGGTAAATTTCAAGGTATAATTGACATATAAACAAGGACAGGAATTCCATGGATGAGTTTGCTTATACGGGTAAAATCCCCTCTAAACCCCCAAATTGCCTGAAATGCGCTTTTTTCAAGGTTACCTGGGACCCCGCATTTCCCCGATCATGCGAGATTTTTTCGATTAAATGTGCAAATTTGCCTTCCGCGGAAGTATTCCGCGCTACTGGCGCGAACTGCCCCTCGTTCCGATTGAAAGAGGGGTTAAAGTAGTTTTTACTTGTCTGTTTGGAGAGCCGCCTCTTTATACGCTTATAGATTGTTGAATTGCATTTTCAACCAAAGTATTTAAAGAGACCCCGCGAGCAGATGCAGTAAGAGCCAGTTTACGGTGGAGATCGGCGCTGATACGAACATTAAAGGAACCTTTGAATGGTTTTTCAGGTTCTTTTCCCTTAGCGACACAATGCTTTAAATACTCATCTACTGCTTTGTGAAAATCATTGGTAATGGCGCTCACACTGTCGCCTTCAAATGATATAAGCGCTTTTATCCCTATAACTTTTCCGTGGAAAACAGCATCCTCTTCTGAAAATTCTACCTCAATTTAACACCTTGAATATCATGGATAATTTTTTGACAGACACTATTTAAATTGTTCGGAAACTTCAGTTTTCGAACAATTTATCATATCTTCACTCGGCCCCGGAAACTGCGGGAAAGAGTAAGCTTGTCAATATATTCAATATTTCCGCCGACAGGCATACCTGAGGCAAGGCGTGTAATTTCTACCGGAAAATTTTTTAACTGTTTTTGCAGGTATAACGCTGTTGTATCGCCCTCAATTGTCGCTCATAGACTTAACCAACAAAGCGTTAATCATATCCTCAATAAGCCTTTGCTCCGATTTCGGCAAAAGGCGGAATTTGGCAAAAATTTCGGCAGTTTCGTCCTTTTCGCTGCTGCCCGGCATAGAATAAATTTTCCCTTTCCCTGTTTTAAGCCATTCAGGATTGACGTTGAATTCCCTGCTGACAGTCTTATAGAAACGCTCGCTGGGGCTGGACTTATTACCGCTTAAAATTTGTGAAATATAAGACTGACCAAAACCCGTTTTTCGGGAAAAATCCATTTGATTAACGCCCAAATCTGCAAGGAGACGTTCTAACCTCTGCGTTAATGTGTTTTTCACTTAGTATATAATAGAAGTAAACCCATAAATGGGTCAATTCCCATTAAACGGATAACAGAGCGTATTTCGGTGATTTTTCATATTTTTAAGACATACTTTTTACTTCTGTCCTTTGTTTTATATTATAGCAGCAATAGAGAGAACACAGCAAAAATAATCATAGGGGAATACATTAAAAATGATAATTACGAAAATATTCAATGACAAATAACAAAGTCGTTGTTCCGGAGTTAGTCGTGAAGTCTACGCGCGGTTTGATAACATTCCTCATTTCCCTTTTCTTTATTATTTGAGCCTCTTCCAAAACCCGAAAATAATAGAAAAACGAGTGTCAACCTGATAATATAGTAATTGTCAGAAAACCATACAAGGAGACACTCGTTATGA
>JGI20170J14366_1000870_pt1 | contig 13123 bp, 8 predicted proteins | sample TergutNc150P3_FD_14366 | JGI IMG/M metagenome (IMG submission 14366) | reverse complement strand
AACACAGCCGAATGTTTTTAACATATCCGCTTCGGGCAAAAGTCTTGCGGGACTGTTAATGGTTTCGCCTGACAAAAGAAGTTTTTCCCACCTCGGCGCAAGTTGGGCGTAAGTCACATTCTCAAGTCCTTTTGTCGGCATTGTTGTTCCGCCGGATTCTCTGTCCCAACGGTATATCTGGGACACATGTATTACGTCACCAACCAGAAAGTTACGCCAAATGGAAAATCTGTCCAACTCTAATGAATTGGCGATTTCCTTAACACCCGATGTCATTGTCGCTTCAAATGATTTTTCATTTTGAGAAAGAAACATGATAGCGGCTCTGTTCAATGCGGCTTCAATTTTTTCACGGCGTTTTAAAGCTTTGTTCGCTTCTTCGGCGTTGCTTCCTGTTTCAGCCCTGATGATGGCGTTTGAAAATATATGCGCCGCCGAATACAGCAAATCGGAGCAATCCTCGTCAAAATATCTGTCGTTGGTATGATCTTGAAAACTAATAACTCCCCAAAATTTTCCATGCGTAAAAATGGGCACAAACAATACTGATGTTATACCGTAGACCTTCATAAAAGCCGCCACATCTTCGGTATAATCGCTCTTCCTGACTCTTACACAATTACCCTGTAACGCTGTCGAAATCCATTTATCCAAAACCGGATGATTCGGCAAAACTTTTAGCTCTTCGGCAAGGGACATCAATCCGCCTTCCGATTTGTCCCAACGGTAAACTTGACCAAGACGCTTGTTCCCTTCAACTTCCAACGATCTGTAAAAGACCACACGGTCAAGACCAACCGCGTCCGCAAAGGGGCGTACGCCGTTGGTCATTACTTCGTCAAATGTATCTTCTTTATTTACGGAAAATATCTCTATTGATTTGTTTAAAGCGTCAACTATGGCGGCGCGGCGATTATATTTATCTTTCCTGTTAATCCACTTCATTATTATAGAACAATTATAATAAGTTTAACTAATATGGTCAAGGTTATTAATCTTATGCTATTTCTCGCAGTACCTTTACAAGTAATTGATCGGACAAATTGACAACAGCGCGGTCGTATCCGTTCTTTTTTACGGCATAAATAGCTTTATCAGCCAAATTGTACAATATATTAAAAAACGAATCGTAAAATACACTCTTTGGATATATTATAAAAAGAGGAATAAACGCGAAAATCAGGAAATTAATTTTCGTTCAACCGCTATACGGATAAGGTCGGCTAGATTCTCGGCGCCGAGTTTGTTATGAATTTTTGTAATAACCATTTTAACGGTATTTATCGAAAGTTTACGTGATGCGGCGATTTCGGCGCGGGAGAGACCGTGCGAAATGTCGCTTAATATTTCCGCTTCTCTGGGAGACAGAACAATGCCGCCCGCAGTCCCGCTTGATTGCGTATATTTTGCGATGACATGGGAGCGGCGTTTGGCGTAAGTAGCGGCTTTATGGTTGACATCTTCCAGCCAAGAAGCGGGAATGATTTTGCGCGATTCTTTTTGCATGGCGGACGCCAGAGTGCGCATATCCTTTCCCATTTCAATAAATGGCATTAATATGCCGTTAGGTTCGGCGTCTTTGTACGCCTCTTCAAAGACGGCAAAAGCTTTTTCTTTGTTTTTCAATTTGTAATGTATGCACGCTTCCATCGCCAGCATTTCCACTCGTCCGAATAAAAACGATTCCCTGCGCTTCATTTCTTCGATATATGACAGCAAAGGAGAAAAATTTCTTGTCGCATAACAAAGACGAGCTATTATTTGATTCCAAAAGTTGTCAATAGAAGCGGCGTGGCTGTAAATAAAAAAATCTTCTTTAAGCCAATCAACCGCCTTTTCCGGTACGGCAAGAAAATAGTAATACCATGAAAGGGAAACATCATAATCAATAAAACGGTTTACATAATCAACTTCGTCCAATTGGGCTTTTATTTCTTTCAGCGTTTGTTCCATAAGGGGAAAATTTCCCTGAGAGGCGGCGATACGCAAGCCGTATAACAACGCCCTGTGCATAAGCCCAAACTGTTTTTCCGTCCGAGACTGCTTCACCGCAAGGGCAATATGAGTCTCGGCGGAAGAAGCCTCGCCCCGATAAAAATCCAATTCGCCGCGAGCCAGTTCCAATTCTCCTGCCATGAACCCTTTCATGTAACTTTTTTGTATATGTTCATGGTTACGGGTTATTACGGCGATAAATTCCTCGGGACCGCCCTTCCTTGAAGAACCGGCAAAATTGATCCACGCTCCCGGATAATAAATGTCGAGCTTACCCGAATCCGCTTCATGCACCCGGTTACAGGCTTTTTCAATGTAAATATCAAAATCGAAAACGTCATCCGTTACGCTCATTAAACAGCGTATGTATGTCCAACAAATATAGAGCCTTGTTAAAGTGCGGTTATTTATAGGATCGTCATTTGGCAGTTTAAGAAACTTTGCCTCATAGTATTTCAGCAGTTCAAGCGATTTTTGCAGTAACCCTTGGCATATATATGTGCGCAAATGCATATCCGCAAGAAATTCCACTTTGTCAAAAACATTTTCCTCCGCTCTGTCTAAAATTTGCGCGGCATACTTCGCTATATCCTGCGGTATTTGCGTGGTTAATCCGGCTAAAATTAAAAGTATCGATCTATAATCTTTCGATTTTTCATAATACGACATAGCGTCAATCTTAAAACCGTTACGGGCGCACCAACTTCCCGAAACAGCGTAGGTTTCTGTTTTTTGTTCTTCCGAAAGAGAGTCTTGCTTTGTTCTTAAAAATTCCAAAAACAAAGGATGAATGAGGTACGCATTGATAAAATTGTCCCTGCGCACATACGCGCTTTGTTTTTCCAGTTCCGTGACAAGCTCTTCTTCTTTTCCCGCCAGTTGGGTAATTAAGTCAACGGACAGATGATCAATGAGCGAAAGGCGCAGTAAAAAATTTTGCAGAGAAGCTGAAATATCTTTCCAAATTTCCGTTTCGATTATACCGAATATATTTGTCCGCAGCGCATTTCGCACATAGCCTGAGTATCCCGGCGCTTTTTGAAAAGACTGCGCTATAAAATTAATCGCAAACGCCCATCCGCCGGTATCCTGTATTATTTCACGCAAGTTTTCATAGGAAGCGGAAATATTTCTGCTGTGGAAATATTGGGCAAGCTCGCTTTCCGTAAAACGCAGATCGTCTTCTCTTATGTTGAATATTTTATTATCGTAGCCGTTATTAGCCGTTTTAATGTCGGGAACAGTGCGGGAAACAAGAAACACCGAAGTTCCCGGCGGCATCTTAAAAAGAATACATTCTTCTACAAATTTAATGACAGAAGGTTCTTCAATGCAATGAAAATCGTCCATGACAATGATTCGTCTTTTTTTCTCTACAAGCTCATTCAATAAAATTTGATAATGATTAAGTTTATCTTTTGTGTCGGGAAAACCCAATTTGGTTAACGCTTTGGCAAGAGGCGCGTTAATCTTTGTCAAAGTATGTATATAACTTTCCCAAAAACGAGCGCTTGTGTTGTCACGCTCTGAAAGCTGCAGCCAAAATGTAGTCGCATGATACTCTTGAGCGAAATCATGAACAGCATAAGTTTTGCCATAACCTGCGCCTGCGCATACTGTTACCAACGGATATTTCACAGCCTCCGCAAAAAGATGATTCAGACGAGGACGTTTAAATTGCAAAGAAGCGCGTTTATTATCGTACGGAGAAGTATCTTCCATACAATTATCTCCTGTAAAACCAAATCTTTGTATTTATCATGAAGTTATAACATTTTTATATAATTTTGTCAATTATTACTTTTATTTTTAATATACCATAGCGGATAAAACAGCTTCTATCCATTTATTCGCTTCGCCGGGATGGAGCGATCTTATCGACATAAATTCCATAAGCGCCTCGCGGTAATTCCCTGTATAGTACAGCGTCTGCCCCAAATAAAAACGGGCTCGAGCGTCTATGTCTCTTGAGCGAGGCAGGGACAAATAATGCTGCAAGCTGATTTTGGCGGCTTCCCATTGAAACGGCAAAAAGTATTCAGTAATTATCTGAAACAAAGCCGATTCTTCGCCGCCTGTAGGCGCAACCAAATCAACCGAAAAAACACGAGGTCTTTTTAATTTTAACGGAGCTTTATTAGGCATTTTTGTATCACGCAGAATATTTTCGGATGACGCGCTTAAAGGAACTTGTTCGGGGATTTCTGTCATAAAATAACTTTCAGGAACAGTGTTGCGTAACGTAAGAACAGGCAGTGGAATCGGGCGCAAATTACGCTCGGCAGGCTGTTCGGTTGTAACGGTAACAGGCGCAACAGTAGCGTTTGTTCCCGGCTTAATTCCTATAGCGCCGCTTGCTATCTCGTCCTCATAAATTACAGCGTAGTACCAATTAAGCCCGGGAGCGGGAACAGGAAGATCAACAAACGGAGAATCGATTCCCGATTGTACAATAACGGCGTTAAGCAAATCCTGCGAACGTGTTATAGGCTGCATACTGCGGTAAAGAATTGCGTTTCTGCGTTCACCTTCCCTGTTAAAAGTAATAATTACTCTTTGCCCGTCCTGCCTTGCTTTCAAGTTGGAAATACCCTGCGTCTTCTCGGCTGCCGCAGATTTCTCCGCCTCTGCTATAGCCGCCGCTTCTTCCTTAGACTGAACGGGGTTAAGGCTTATAGTATTTATTCTTGGAAGAATAATATCATAACGCTGACCTGATGTATCGCTTGCCGCTACAAAGTAATAAACATTTTTCATGTCATCGGAATCGTCAATATAATACTGTTCTCCGTATCTTACAACTACAGGTCTTATATTCGCCGGAATAGCGCCGTTAAACGGACGGGCTGATCTGTATATGTAAACGGGACCTCGGGCATCGGGGGAATCCACCCATGTAAGCCTTGTAAGGTTATTCCTTGATTCAACCTTAATCTGCGACACATAGGGTATGTGATCCCTGCTTTGGGCGAAAAGCTCCGAAGGAAGAGCCAAAAACAGAGTAATAATTACCGACAACATTCTTTTTTTCATCTATTTATATTTTAATCCTCATATTGCAATCTGTAAAGACCTGAATAAATTCCGTCTTTCGCTACAAGTTCCTCATGCCTGCCCTCTTCTACCAGACGACCGGCGGACAGAACAAAAATACGGTCAGCGTCCCTAATCGTGGAAAGCCTGTGGGCGATGACAAATGAAGTCCTGCCGTCCAAAACTTTTTTCATTCCAAGCTGAATAAGCCGCTCTGTCTCGGTATCAATGGAGCTTGTCGCCTCATCAAGAATGACTACGCGAGGGTTGTGCGCGATTACACGGGCAAAACTTATCAACTGCCTTTGTCCCGTGGAAATATTCGACGCTTTTTCGGAAAGCTCCGTCTTGTAGCCATCAGGCAGGGCGGAAATAAATTCATGCGCGTGAACTGTTTTTGCCGCCTCAATTATTTCTTCCGGCGAAAGATCAAGCCCAAGACTGATGTTCTCCTCTATCGTGCCTGAAAACAAATTTACATCCTGAGTAACAGGCATAATACAGCGGCGCAATGTATCAAGCGGAATATTTTTTACAGGCACGCCGTCAAGGCGGATTTCTCCGCTGTCAATGTCCCACAGGCGGGCAAGAACATTGATGATTGTAGTTTTACCCGCTCCAGTGTAACCTACAATCGCCGCCATTTCCCCGGGCTTTACGGAAAACGAAAGTCCCTTTAAAACGTCTTCGCCTGCCTTGTAAGCAAAACGCACATTGTCAAATTCGATATGCCCTCTCGCCGCTAATATTTCTGTTTTTCCGTTGTCAGGAATTTGTTCATTTGTGTCCATCAACTTAAAAACTTTTTCCCCGCCTGCCATCGCCGATTGAAGCATTGTGTATTTTTCCGCAATGTCGGTTACAGGCTGAAAAAACATTTGTACAAGATTGATAAAAGCGATTAATACGCCAAGCGACATCGAGAACGAAAGCGCCATTTTAGCGCCGACAACAAGAACGATTGCCATTGTCAAAGTTGAAAGCCATTCAACAATAGGTCTGAATGTGGCGAACACATACATTTCTCCAAGATTAGCGTCAAGAAGTTCCTGATTGCCTTCCGTGAATTCTTTCAAACTTTTTTTCTCCTGCCTGAAAAGCTGTACAACCTGCATACCCGCAAGCCTCTCGGCAAGATAGGCGTACACTTTTGAGGACGCTGTTCTCTGCCTTCTGAACGCGTCTCGAGCTTTTACCCTGCTTATTAAAGTTACAACAAGCACAGGCGGAAGAGTGATAAGAACGACAACTGCCATTTCCTTTGAAAGAAAAAACATCGTTACAATAACGCCGACCATTATCGCTATATCTTTTAAAAAAGCGACAAGCACGGTTGTAAAAAACTCGTCCATTGTTTGCACGTCGCTTGTTAATCGCGTAACAATTCTTCCTACGGGGTGGCGTGAAAGATAACCCGTAGACTGGGAAAGAGTTTTCTTAAAAAGCCCAAGCCGCATATCTTTCATTACGCCCTGAGTCATAAGGTTAGATGTCCATGTCTGCAAGAAAGTAAAACCAAAAACAAAAATCAGTATTATTAAATACAGAATACAGCCATGAACAAGAAAAGTGATATTTTTTTCAAGGATAGCGTCGTCAATAATTTTTTGGAGCAAGACGGGAATATAAAGCTCTCCCAAAGTTGATATGACAAGGGCGGCAAGCGTAATAATTACAATTTTTTTGTAAGGTTTTAAATACGACATAATACGCCGCATAAGATGGCTGTCGTATTCTTTTGTTATATCATCAGTTTCAAAATAACTGTCAGCCATTCGCCGCTCCCGATTCCAATTTTTGGAACGCCGCCATTCTGCTGTAGAAGCCGCCCTCGGCGACAAGGCTTGCGGGGCTTCCGTACTCAAGAACTTTTCCCTTATCCAAAACAAGCACATTATCAGCGTATTTAAGAGAAGAAACCCTGTGCGAAATAATAATTGTCGTCCGTCCTTTTCTCTCTTTCCTTAACGCCTCCAATATTTTTAACTCTGTTTCGTTATCAACGGCGGACAGGGAATCGTCCAAAACAAGGAATTCGCTGTCCATAATTGCGGCTCTGGCGATTGCGGTCCTTTGCTTCTGTCCGCCTGAAAGCGTTAAACCCCTCTCCCCTACCAGCGTATTTTTTCCGTCTCGGAAAAAACCCAAATCTTTGTCCAACGAAGCAAAGGAAACAGCGTTGTCAACTTTTCGCTCTTTTTCGTTAAGCGAACCAAGTTGACTGTCGTCCAAACCGTAGGCTATATTATTCGCTATTGTGTCGGAAAAAAGATAGCTGTCCTGCGGACTTACAGCGAAAAGTTTGCGTAATTCTTCCAACTGCCAATCGCATACGTCAAGACCGAAAATACGCACAGCGCCGTGCGGCGGGTTTGTCATTCTAGTAAATGTTTTTATCAGCGTTGATTTTCCCGATCCTGTTCTTCCCATAATGCCAAGCCATTCGCCCCTCTCAATTTTTAAGTTAATTCCTTTTAAAACAGACTCGTTTTCTCGGTAAGCGAATTCAAGGTTTGAAATCTCAAGCGCGGGAACTCCCTGCGTACTTTGCGCGGCGCAGGCGTTTTCACCGTTACGGATAGAAGGCGTTGTATTTAAAACTTCGTTTATTCTTCCAAGACTTACCGCCCCGCGCTGGATCATATTTACCATAAAGCCCGCGCCCATAAGAGGCCATATCAGCATGGACAAGTACCTGAACATGGCGACAAGGCTTCCCGTCGTCATTAAACCGTTTATTACACGCACTCCGCCGATACCAAGCATAATTAAAACCGTAAGCCCTGAAAGAAAAGTAATAAAAGGAAAAAAGAAACCAAAGAGACGCACAAGTTCCATGTTGGCTTTTTGGTAATCTTCGTTTGAATCGGCGAATTTTTTTATGAACCACCATTCTTTAACAAAAGATTTTATTACGCTGATACCGGCAAAAGTTTCCTGCGCGTTATCGCTCACTTTTGAATAAGAGCTTTGAACGGCAAAGAATTTTTTGCCTACCAAATTGCCAAAGAGAAGAATTAATATCGTAACAAGCGGCAGTGGAATTATCGAAACAAGCGCGGAACAGGCATCCTGAACAAAAATGATAATTAAAATCGCTGTCGCCATAAAAACAAAATCAAAAAGAGCGACAACTCCCATTCCTATTGACATCCGCACAGCGTGAAGATCGTTTATGGAACGAGCCATCAAGTCCCCGATTTTGTTTTTCTGGTAAAAATCCCACGAAAGTTTTTGCAGATGGGCGTAAAGCGCCTCTCGCAATTCCGTTTCTATGCGCCTTGAAGAACCATTGATAAAATAACGCCAAAAAAATCGCCCCAACGAAACAACCGCCATTATACCGACCATCCACAGCGAAAGAGTTATTATTTGCTTCCATTGGAAAATGCCGCTTGAAATCAAGTCTATAGCGGAGCGAAGGAATTGGGGGATAGCTATTTGCGCGGCGTCTACAATTATAAGACAGATAACGCCGACAATATATTGAACTTTATAACGCGCCAGATAAGGAAATAGCGACTTGTATTCCTTCAAAGAGATTGTTGGGCTGTTCATGCTCTCTTTTTGGCTTCTTCCTGTTTTTTCTGATCAGTTTCAAGTTTGGCTGTCCAAATCGCGTATTTCTTTTTTACTTCCTGCGATTCTTCGTTTTCGGAAAGAACAATGTGCAAGCGGCGTAACGCGCCAAGATAGTTTATTCCGGTTTTAAAATCAAGAATCTGCCCCGTACTCAACTCGTATTTTTCACGGTAACGATCAGCGGCTTGCGATATAAGTTTTTTTACCAATCTAAGATGATACACGGTAGAATCATAATATTCGGCTCCGGGATTCAAATGTTCGTAAATACCTTTTAAATCGATAATATTTTTCGCTGTTACAGCAAAACGACCTTCCAACTCGACAAATGTCCATCTCCATTTTGAATTGTCGCCGTAAGCCTGTTCCAAAAGGTCTATCGCAAACCCCATTTTGCAAATCAAATTATATCTTTGATCTTGATTAAACGATTCTATCGCCAACAATTTTTCTTCGTAATCGTGGAAAGGAGCGTCTATATAATTACTGACGACTTCTTCAAGATAAATTACCGCCTTGTAAAGCGATTTTCTGGCGTCATTTAACGCTTCTTCATTTTTAGATTTAAGAACCGCGTGAGACATTCCGCTTACCACGATATAATATGAAGCAAGATTAAGCATCTCGTCGGCTAAAGCCAGTTTTTGAATGGACGCTGTCGAGGGATTCTTTTTTGTTTCCATAACAAGTTTTTTTTCGGTATCCAATAACGCCTTGATCATCGTTGTATAAGGCTTAACTTTCTCATAGTACATTGCCCGATCTTGATCATTCTTTGCCATCAATCGCTCCGTTTTCCGTATTTCTGAATCAAATCGTCGGCATGGGCAATAGCGGCTTCTCCCGCGTCCCCCGCCAACATTCTGGCAATCTCCTTTCTCCGTCCATCGGCGCTTAACGGTCCGATTCCGGTGTAGGTTCTGCCGCCTTCGGTTCTTTTTTCCACCTTAAAATGATTATCGGCACGAACAGCGATACTCGCTAGATGTGTAACGCAAAAAATTTGCTTAAATTTGCCTATTTTTACAAGATACTCGCCCACTTTCAGGGCGACTTCCCCGCCAATTCCCGTGTCAATCTCGTCAAAAATGAGAGTTTCGGCGCTTTCGTTTTCATCTCGGCGGACATCGGACAAAAGAGCGGTTTTAATCGCCAACATTACTCTGGAAAGCTCGCCGCCTGAGGCGATTTTCGCCAAATCTTTAAGCGGCTCGCCCGTATTTGCGGAAATCAAAAATTCGACTTCTTCCGCGCCGTAAGGTCCGTAGCTTGTCTGCCCATCGTTCTGTTTCGGCGCGATTGACGCCTGAAAACGGGCGTTCGGCATACCGAGATTTTTTAATATTTCCGTTATAAGCTGACTCAATTTAACGCCCGCCGCTGTTCTTTTTTCCCTTAAACTTTGAGCTTTTGAAACTATCTTTTTTTCCAAAACACTGATCGCTTCTTTTAACTTGCCCCTGTTTTCTTCCGCGCTTGAAAGAGCTTCAATTTCCGCTTGAGCGTTGGTTTTGTACAGCAAAATAGCCTCTTCCTCGTTTCCGTCAAGGCTGTCCTTTGCGTACTTCTTTTTTAATTTATTCAAAAGCGCAAGCCGCTCGTTTACTTCTTCCAGTCTCTGCGGATCAAAAGCAAGGCTTTCCTTGTAAGAACGGAATTCCCCCGCAATATCCTCCGCTTCGTAGTACAGATTTTCAAAGCGCCTGTTTATTTCCCCAAGCGATGAATCAACCGAAGCGGCGCTGTCCAGAGCGTTTTTCGCTCTTCGGGTAAGACTTAACGCCGATTGTTCCCCGTCCGTAAAACAAGAAGCGGCGGTATTTATAAACCCCGCCAATTTTTCAAAATCCGATAACTTCTGCGCCTCATTTTCCAACTCGCGGATTTCCCCCGCGTGAACTGCCGCTTTTTCTATCTCGTCTACGGCATAATTCAAAATTTCAAGCCTTTCTTCCCTTTCCCGTTCACTCTTAAGCGAGGCTTCCATAGTTTTGCGCTTGTCCGTTAGTTCCACAAATAGTAAAGAAAATTCTTTTACTTCATTTTCTATTCCCGCAAAGCTGTCAAGGTAGCGGCGGTGGCTGTCCTTGCGCAAAAGAGATTCGTGGTTATGCTGTCCGTGAAGATCGAACAACAACCCCATAAATTCCGATAAATCTTTTTGAGTTACGGGAACATTTTGAATAAAGACGGAACCTCTGCCCGACGTTTTAATGTTTCTGCGCACAATAACGGTATCTTCTTCACATTCAATGTCACGGGCTTTAAGCCATTCGTTTGCGTCCGCGTTGTTTTTACTCAGGGAAACAATCGCCGAAACTGCGGCTTCTTCGCATCCCGAGCGTATAACGTCTATCTCCGCCTTAGCGCCCATTAAAAAACTCAATGAGCCGACAATTATCGATTTACCCGCTCCCGTTTCGCCCGTAAGCACATTAAAGCCTCGGCGGAAATTAAGCGTGATTGAATCAATTAGCGCGTAATTTCTAATAGAAAGCTCTTCAAGCATTTGTATCCCCTGACCAGAAAAGTTTGGTTCTTAACGCTTGATAATACATTGAGTTTCCGTTAAATATCAATTCGGCATTGTATGAAGCCTGTTTAATATAAATTATATCCTGACATTCAAGGGGGAAAGTATCCTGTCCGTCAACTGTCAAAAGAACTTCCGATCTTTGTTCGTCGGCGACGGTTATTTTAAGAGTTTGGCGGGAAGGAAGCACTAACGGTCTGTTTGACAGAGCGAACGGGCAAATCGGGTTAAGTATCATCGCTTCCATTTCGGGGTCTAAAATAGGTCCTCCTGCCGCCATTGAGTAGGCGGTAGAGCCCGTGGGAGTAGCGATAACAAGCCCGTCGCACCTGTAAGAGCCTAAAGCTGTGTCTTTATTGATATGCACATCAAGCTTTATAAGTTTCGCTTTTTCCGAATAGGAAATAACGGCGTCATTAAGGCAAACATTATTCATAATTATTTTAGAATTACGCTCAACGGAAATTTCCAGCATACATCTGCGCGCGGGAGCAACTTCGCCTTTTTCCCATTTTAAGAAAACGTCCAGCCAGTCTTTTTTATTTACTTCCGCTATAAAACCCAAAGTTCCAAGATTGACAGGCAGAATAGGCACGCCGAAAGGAGAAAGATTACGCGCCGTGTACAGCACGGTTCCGTCTCCGCCCAGAGAGAAAGCGATATCCCATTTTCCCTGCGGAAGCGTTTCGGGTTTTCCTTCAAAAGAAAAAAGCGTAACTTCCGCCCCGTGTTTTTCAAGTTCGATTTTTATCTCACCTGCAACCTGCCGAGCGTTTTTTTTGTGTGTATTAACAAACAGAATAACTTTCTTTCCCATAAAAACCCCTACGGAAGAGTCATTATAAGCCGTGACACTTGTTCCGCGTCTTGGGAACGCAGTCTCGGATATATCGGAAAAATAACAGTCCGCATTACAAGCGAATTGCTTACAGGACAGTTATCGCAGGAAGCGCCGCCCGCTATTGTATTTCCAAACGCGTTTTCTATTTCTATATCTTTTTTCTTGGCGTAAGCGGCGACATCCTTAAACCCCGTTTCCAAAACAAGCGAAAAAGAATAATTGCAATATTCGCCGTCATTTATAGGAATAAAACGTTTATGCCTTGTCCTTAAACTCGCCTGCGTATAAATTTGCGCAATCTCCCGACGCTTTGCCATGTTCTTGTTGAATTCCTTAAATTGCACAATGGCAAGAGCGGAATTAATATCGGGCAGACAATATTCGTCGGGAAGTCCGGCGAAATTGCGCAGTAACATTCCTTCTTTTCTGTTCATGGCGAATAGCAACGCTCCGCCTCCGGCAGTGAGCATATCTCTTTCTTCAAGACCGATAACGCAAAATACGCTGTCAAATTTTACGGCAGGTTCTTCTTTGTCGGACTTCCCCGCTTGCGCCGACTCTTCTTTTTCCTCTTCGTCATTTTTTTCGGGTTTTAACCAACTTCCGTAACTCTGCGAAATATCTTCGATAACAGGAATTCCCAATTCGGCGATAGCCGCTGTATCGGGAACAAATCCCAATGTATGATGAAGAACAATAGCGCAGACTTCAATCCCTTCGGGTTTTTTCGCTATTGTGTTTTCGATTAACTCCCTGCTCATACAAGGGAAGTCATAAGTTACATCGCAGTACAATGGCGTTATGTTCAAGTCCTGCAAAACCTGAAGATAATAACGGGGAGAAAGAGCGGAAATTACCGCCGCTTTTTTTTGTTCCGTCTGCCCTTCCGTATTGCTGCCCGCAAAACTTAACGCCTTAATCGCCGTATGCAGGGCGACAGCGGGGCTTCGCAGAGCGAGAGCGTAATCAAAATGAAGCTGTTCTTTTACAGTTTGAATTAAAAGACGATTCCGCTCTCCCGGACCTATTTTTTCTTCCACCATAGCGGTTAAAACAGAGTCCATTTCCTTGCGTCTTATTGTGGGAGAATAAATTTCTATCTTCATGCGTTACCTGAAATCGACTGCGTTGAGTTTACT
>JGI20170J14366_1000866_pt1 | contig 13147 bp, 12 predicted proteins | sample TergutNc150P3_FD_14366 | JGI IMG/M metagenome (IMG submission 14366) | reverse complement strand
GAAACAAAACAGCGGTACGACTTTCTTAACACTCAGATGGAAGACCTTCAAAAAGCGCGCAAAGACCTTGAAGACCTTACGGCGGAAATACGTCAGGAAACTTCGCAGTTGTTCATTGACACTTACAACCGTATCAAGAAAAATTTTCACAATATGTTCCGCCGTCTCTTCGGCGGAGGCAGAGCGGAACTGCGGCTTTCCGACCCGAACCATGTGTTGGAATCGGGCATAGAAATTTTCGCCCAGCCGCCCGGAAAAAAACTGGAACACTTAAGCCTGCTATCGGGGGGCGAATGCTCCATGACGGCGGTAGCCCTTTTATTCGCCACCTACATGGTAAAACCAAGCCCCTTCTGTCTTTTGGACGAAATTGACGCCGCCCTTGACGAACAAAACGTAGGGCGCTTTGTTCACCTTCTAAACGAATTCAGCGACACAAGCCAGTTCATCGTAATTACACACAACAAAAAGACAACAACGGGAGCGGGGACGCTCATCGGCGTAACCATGCAAGAGTCAGGCGTAACCAAAGTAATTTCCGCCCGCTTCAAAGAAGGAGAGCTGGACGTAGCGGACGGACCGCCGCCGCAAACCGAGTTATGGGAAGCCGACGGCAAGTTTGAAGAAGAAGATGTTCCGCTGGAAGCGGGGAGAGAACTCCCCGTCGGCGTTAATGACCCGAATAAAGTAACAGATGCGCAGTTAAGACCGATTAGGTCTCGGACGACTCAAGAATAAATCTTATTTTGACACCGAATTAAACCGCGCAACCCTTGAATCTGCGTTAACAATCGGATATCTTGCCACTGAAAGCTCTGCGTTACTTATACGCTGAGCGGGGCTTGGGTGCGTCTTGCCGAAACCTGAGCCTGCTGTTTGGACACTGCTCAATGATTTAAGCATATCAATTAAGCCGGACGGATTGTATCCGGCGCCTGCCATAAGCGACATTGCTTTATTGTCAGCTTCAAATTCCTGAGTCTGTGAATAACCATTGTTTACTAGCGTTTGCACAATTTCCCCAACTGATTCATTCATGACATCGGTTAATTGTTTTACATCCATTCCCGTCGCGGCTCCGGCTGCCGATGTTCCTGTAACTAAAAGCGCCTGAGTTATACGGCTGTTTTTAATCGCTTTAATGCTGTGCTTTAATTGAATGTGGGCGACTTCATGCGCTATTACACCGGCAAGGGCATCTTCGGTTTTAGCGGCGTTAACAAGTCCGCGCGTAACAAATATGTGACCACCGGAAGTTGCGAAAGCGTTGATTTCATTGCTGTCAAGCAGGGCGACATGATAGCCGTTATAAGTATCCGGCTGCGGTGAATTAATTGTTATGGCAGCGCAGATATTGTTCAAGTAAGCGGTGAGTATTTGGTTGCTTAAATATAGTTTGTAAGTAGCAAGGATATTTGCCGCTACCGCCCTGCCGATAAAGTATTCCTGTTGAGGATTAATTTCTTCCGCGGCGGAGCCAATGGCTTTGGCGGATACGCTGACCGCATTGGCTGTATTCTGGTTCACCAGTCCGACAGCTCCCGCTACTTGCGCGGCGCCGGAAACTACCGCACATGAAAAAATTGTTCCGGCAAGAAAAAGGCATATTAAAAGAATTAATGCTATTTTGTTTTTCATTAATTATCTCCCATTTTCAGTCGGCCATCTTCAAGGAATTTTTTAAGATCCGCTTCACTAATTGTTATCGTTTCGACCTTATCCACATCGACGTAGTTAAGGTTGTTTTTCTGATTCTTATATGAATTTTCAACTTCCTGATTAAAGCCTTTTCCGGCAAGAGCAACTTCTTTCGCGGAAGCTGTGCTTGAGCTTCCCGCCACTACCTGTTTTGCGGTCAAGTTGGATGTCGCAGTCCAACCGGTCAATGAAGAATTCGCGGCGCTTTTTACTTCCGCAAATTTACCGTTAATCCGTATTACCGTAACTTTTTCTCCGTAATTTAATGTTCCCTTATTAGCGGAAAAAGCGCCTGTACTTGCTTTAAGCGTTACCGTTTTTACGGCAACATAAAGAGTACCGCCTGTTACAGCCTGTGCCGCCGCAATACCACCGACAAATAAAACCAAACATAAAAAAACTAAAATCTTTTTCATTTTTCACCTCTGTAGTATTTAATTTATATTATCACTTTTCCGTTAAATTATCCACTCCATTATCCCATTTTTTATCATCCGGCGGAGACTCCGTAAATTTAACGCATCTGTCAAGATACTTTTTCGCCGCCAAATCGCTTTTATTTTCAGCGTAAATTGTTTGGAAAATCTTTTCTGCTGACTGAAAATCACGTTTTTCATAGAAACTAAAAGCCTGTTCCCAGTTTTTTACCATTTTCCGCAGTTCAGGCGTAGCTTCAGAGGCGATTTCCAGAAGTTCATAAAGCCGCAACGGCGTATTGATACCGACGACTCGAACCCGGCTTAAAGGACGCAGTACAAACTCGTCGCCCAAATGCGCTCTTGTATATTCGCTAATCAGGATACCGCCTGTGTCATATTGTTTATTTACTCCCTCTAACCGCGCCGCCAAATTTACCGCGTTTCCCATGATTGTATAATCCATTTTGTTGGGAGTTCCCATGTTGCCTACAACCATATCCCCTGTGTTTATACCAAGCCTTGTAAACAGCGGGCACGGATCGTCAACGCTGCTTATTATCCCTTTTCCCGCCATAGCCTTCATAACTTCCGGCGTAACAAGTCCCTGCGCAAGCGCTTCCTTGTTAATTTCCACTTCCGCCTTTTTCATGTTAACGGCGGCGCGGCAGGCAAGAGCGGCATGGTTATCCATGTGAACAGGAGCGCCGAAGAAAGCGATTATCGCGTCTCCTTCGTATTTATCGATTGTTCCTTGATTATCAAGAACAATGTTACTCATCCTTGTAAGGTAAAAATTCAGCAGCTCTACAAGTTTTGCCGGATCGCCCAGAGCTTCGGAAATTGTAGAGAAACTGCGGACATCCGTAAATATAGCCGTCATCTCTCTTTTTTCACCGCCAAGCTTTAACTGGGAAGGGTCTTGTATAATTTGGTCAATAACTTTGGGCGACAAATATTGAGAGAAAGCGGATTTGATAAACCGTTTTTGGCTGCCCTCTGTTGCGTAATTGTAAAGGGTTACGGTGATAAAAGCGGCGAGCGTTCCCGCAAGATAGGTTACCATAGGCAGCCACAGTCCGCCGAATTGATAAGCGGCAAAGGAGCCTATGATTATCACAAAAACAACTATTACCGTACCTGTAACGGAAATAGAAATGCGATTTGAATAAATTGTCAGGCAAACCAGTGAAATTATAACAACAAGAAGAATCAGCAGATTAAGCTTCTCGCCGCTTTCGCGGATAAAATCGCCCTGAAGTATATTATCAAGCATTGTTATATGGCAGCCCATTCCCGGATATACGGAAGAAATCGGTGTACTAAAAATATCAAATAGCCCATGTGTATAAAAGCCAAAGAACACATAAGCATCTTTAAATTTATCGGGAGAAAGAAAATCATTGGAGCCCATATACTCTTCATCGCTGTTTGTATACGCTTGTGCGCTCATTAATATATCCATCGCTCTGTAAGGAATATATTTTTCTATAAGCCCGTGATACCGTAACAGAGCATTGCCGTTTTTATCGACAGGTATTGTAATTCCTTCCCATTCAATCGCGCTTATTTTTTTATTGAAGAATAATTGCCGTCCTTTTCCTGAAACAATAAGCGAAGCGGCGGAAAGACCGGGGACCGCTTTTCCTTCAAACAGCGTAAAAGGTCTTATCCGCCTGATAATTCCGTCAGAGTCCGGTATGCCCGTAACGCTTCCCAAAGCGCCCGAGGCATTTCTTAATCCGGGAATCGGAAACAGCGCCTTTTCATTTTCTCCGACACTAAAGCGTTCCAGCATAGAACCGAAATTTTCAGGTTGGAACAATGGAGTGTTTAAATCATCAGGCCAGGCGTCCGCATTCCCTGTTTGACTGCTGAACATGACAGTTTGCACCACATGACCGTAATTTTTTGACGCTGTAATAAAAGTATTATCATCCTCTCTGGAACTCAAACCTCGGATAGCGTCAATCGCGTTCCTGAATACCGTTCTCCTCTGTCCGCTCTCGCCCTCCGCCCTCGGCTGTCTTGGAGTACCGGGTACACGCGGATTTGCGGCGTTTTCCACTTCGGCTTGTTCCAGACTTTTAATAGCGGTATCAATCATTTCGTCCTGCTTGGCGTTTCTGTAAATAGAAGGCTCGGAAAAGATAACGTCAAAAGCTATAGAATTTGCGGCGCTTAAATTCATATAATCTACAATTTCGGCATACGCCTGACGAGGCCAAGGCCAACCCCAGCCTCTTTCCTTCTGCGCCCAGTTAAGACTGTCCTGATCCAGCAGAATTACGATAATTTCATCGGCAGGGCGGCTGTAAATGGAATCCGCCCAAAACCTGACCCTCATATCATAGGATTTGTATTCCAAAAAATGAAAAACCCCCAGTAAATGCAAGCCGCTGATTAAAACGAAAACCAAACCGGAAATTATAACCGCTATTTGTTTTTTACCTAATTTTTTCTTTCCCGCCATATTGCTCTCCTATCACTACCTTTTTTTTGATAAATATATCATAATTATAACAGGAGTTATTATGGATAAAAAGTATAAAAAAACACCCTTTACTTTTGTGTGGATAACAGCGACAGTTACCTTCTGCCTGCTGTTTACTTTTGCGTTAATTCCGGGAGCCGCCGCACAGGGCAATTTACAGCTGTATCCGGGAAGCGGAAGTACACAGAGTCAGGTTCGAAATTATACAAACATAATGCAGAATGTGTATGATTTTATTATCCGCAATTATGTTGAGGAAGTAGACCCAAGGGTTGTTTTTGAAGGGGCGATGAACGGAATGTTCGGGGCTCTGGAAGACCCATATTCGACATTTTTAACAGAATCGGACATGAAAGATTTAAGCGATACGACGCAGGGAAGTTTCGGCGGAGTAGGGCTTAATATCATAAAAGCCGTCGCCCCAAGACCGGACGGAAAACCGATGTGGGTGGAAGTTGTCTCTCCCATTGAAGATACACCCGGTTGGCGCGCAGGGATAAATCCGGGCGATTTTATTGTAAAAATTAACGATGTAGCGACTGAAACTATCACTATGGACGAAGTGCTTGCAATGTTAAGGGGAACGCCCGGGGAGAGCGTAAACCTTGTTATTCGCCGCGGCGAAAAAATGGAGTTTCCTGTAACAATAGTCAGGGCGGTTATAGAAGTGCCTACCGTTAAACACGCAATGATCGGCAAGACAGGCTATATAAAACTCCTTACATTTACCCCGATGTCCGCCGAAAGAGCGAGAGATGCCATCAACGAGTTTAAAGATAAAAATTACAGCAGTCTTATACTGGACTTGCGTAACAATTACGGCGGAAGACTGGACGCAGCCGTAGACATTTCCAACCTGTTTTTAGACGGCGGACTTGTCGTGCGCACAAGGTCAAGAATAGCGTCGGAAAACCGCGATTTTAACGCAAGGAAATCTACCCTTGTCGCCGCCGATATTCCCGTCATTGTGCTGATAAACAAAGGTTCCGCCTCCGCTTCGGAAATTGTAGCGGGAGCGTTAAAAGATCGAGGCAGGGCTTATCTGGTCGGGGAAAACACTTTCGGCAAAGGCTCGGTTCAGCAGGTTTATCCGTTAAGCGGAACAGGTTTTAAGATAACCACCGCCCGTTACTATACGCCGAGCGATGTTAATATCGATAAAGTCGGCATACCGCCGGATCGTGAGGTAAAGTTCCCTGAATACACGGAAGCGGACGCTGAAAAACTGAACGTACTTATTAACGCGAATAAAATACCGGAGTTTGCCGAGAAAAACCCAAAGGCTACTCCCGCGCAAATTGACACTTTCGCAAAAGGGCTTGAAAGCGAGTTCAAACTCAACTTGGCTTTGCTTAAACGGCTTATCAGAAATGAGTTAAACAGAACGACTATCGCCCCTGTATATGATATGGAGTACGATGTTCAACTGCAGGAAGCTATGAAAATTCTTGAGAGTAAAACGTATCAAGATTTAATGAAGAACTCAAAAACATTAAAACAACTGCAGGAAGAAGCCGAGGAAAATCTGGTTCTTGCTTCGTAGGGCATGAAACAATTTATTTTAAGCAAAGAACCGGATTTTTCACAAGGCGGCGGTATTGTCCGGCTTACGGGCAATGACTACCATTACCTTGTTAATGTCCGCCGCCTCGCAACGGGAGAGTTTTTCCCCGCCCTGTTACCCAACGGCAGTGAAACGCTTGTGCAGGTGCTCTCCGTTGAACACGGCGTACTGACGGGAAAATGCGTCTCTGCGGAAAATACGGCGCAGGAGAGGGAAAATAGCCTGCCGCCGATAATCTTGTTTCAGGCTCTGCCCAAAGGCGACAAAATGGATTTGATTGTCCGGCAGGCGGCTGAAGGCGGAATAACGGAAATAGTTCCGTTTGTATCCGAGTTTTCGGTGGCAAAAACCGCCGCCGCAAAAGGGCAGAAATTTTCACGCTGGGAACGAATTATAAAAGAGGCAAGACAGCAAAGCGGCTCTAAAATCGCTACTAATCTTCATCAGCCGCTTACAGCGAATGAAGTTTTTATTTATTGGAAAAAACTACAAGAAAATAACGAGGCAAATCCGCTTGGCTTGTTATTTCACCATCAAAGGGGGCTTGAACAGAAATGCCTTCACGAGTATCTTTATAGTATACCTTCAGTTGTAGCGTTAGCTATCGGACCTGAAGGGGGTTTTTCCGGGAAAGAGGTTTCCCTCTTTTTGGAAAACGGTTTTAAGCCGCTAACAATCGGCGATACCGTTTTTAGAACAGAAACTGCCGCTCTTTATTGCGCGGCGGCAATACGCATTTTATTACTGGAGAAAGATTCGTGGGAACTGAAACAAGCGAAATCCGGCAGAGAATAAGCCTGCTTAAAGTCCCAATAGATATTGTCGCGCCGGAAGATCTTAGCGCTGTCATATATGAGTTTTTAAAAGAAAAAAAGGAACATAATATTGTCCTTCTTTCTTTGTGGGATTTACTGCGGGCAAGAAGAAGCGGCGAATACCGCTCCTATGTTACAAGGGCGGCTTTGGTTATCCCTATTTCAAAAAGCATAATCGGCGGAATAAAATTCCTTACGGGAAAAAAAGCTCATCGTTATATGCCGTTCGATTTTATCATAAGTATTCTTACCATTCTTGAAAACCGTGAATTTACCTGCTACCTGCTCGGCGGTAAAAGAAAAGTTCTCCTTAAAACGGAACAGAATATAAGGCAGACATTTCCCCGCCTTCGCATTGTAGGACGATTCCCGGGCTATTTTAAAAAGTACGAAGAACCAACCATCATCAAGGCAATTAAAAAATCATCGCCTGCGCTATTGTTGGCGGGGACAGGCATACGAGGCAAAGAACGTTGGATAGCCAGAAACAACCTCGCTCTCGGGGAAGGCATGCGCTTGTGGTGCAGCGACATTTTTGACGTATTCGCGGAAAAGAAAAAACACCCGTCCCGCGCCGCTTTTAATTCAGGAATGGAATGGTTAGGCTACTGTTTCAACAATCCTTTTAAATTTTTCAGAATTTTTCCGTACATCGGTTACAAGTTTGCGCTGCTGTATTATAAATTTTTCAATAAAGAATAACTTTGCATCGAGTTTTGGAGTTTTGCCAAATACAAGTCATTTTAAAATCAAAGTATGGAGTTTTGCCAAACACAAGTCATTATAAAAAAGCGAGTCTTCCTATTTGGAAATCAACGCGTGGAGTTTTGCCAAATACAAGCCCATTTAAAAAAAGCATAGAGTCTTGCAAAGTTAAAAAACGGCAATAAAAACCGAAATAAGCTTTTTGGCAAAACTCCCAAGCAATTCCGCCTACGGCGGAATTGCACTATTGATACATAATAATATAAGGACGCGGATTAAGTTTGTACACATCTTTCGGCGACATTATAGGATCATCATAGCCTGCGCCCGGTATTCCAAAATTGTAAAACAGCTTAAAAGCTTTAATCGGCATATTGGAAGCAAGCGCATTGTAATCGTAAGAACTGCGTTTTATACTGGGAGAACCAAAGCCGTCGGCGCAATGAACAAGTCTTACCCTGTTAAAATTGCTTTTAACTTCCGTCCGATTTTGAATCATCACATGGTTAAATTGATGAATAACCAGCATACGCTCACCGGGAATATTATTCTCGATTATATAATCTTCCATTATTTGCTGAGCAAGATTGACTTCGTCCGCTCTTACGCTGCCGATATTCACCATTGGGCTATTTGTCCGCCATTCAGGGTCAAGGGCAAGATGCACATTCGGGTAACGTAAATACGGAAGCATTTTTTTAAGCGAGTCTATCGGATCATAACGCCCTATCTGATGATCGATAAAAATCATTATATCGTGTTTCATACCGTATTCAATGTACGGCAGAAGAACTTTATCCCCTATTATCCCTATTTCGCCTTTGGGCCAAACCGTCCCATAAATCAGATAAAAAGCCTTGCGTACTTTCCGCCCTCCGCTGACCGCTTCGTAATCGGCGGCAAGGGCTGTCAATTGCCTATCTAGTTCTTCGATTGAAAACCTGCCTAAAATCCCCATGTTGCGGGAACCCGGGTGACCGTAATAGGCGAGAATATCGTTATTCAGTAAAAAAGAAACCTGATAATCTTTTAATTTATTTTTATATTCCGCTTCTTCCGCAGTGTTAACCCAATAAGGCTTGGAATTTTCTATTTTTTTCCAAGTGTTAACGGTTTCAGAAAAAAGCATGTGCGGAAAAAGCGGCGCTGCGTTAAAAGGAAAATCAGTCTCAAAGGAAGAACCGTCGCCTGAAGCGGCGTAAAGACCCGACCCCGATCCCGTGCAAAAAATATGCGCGGCAATTACAAAAAATAAAAAAGTTTTCTTGGAAAAAAACATAGTTATTTATTTTCGGCAGAAAGGTTGATTTTCTTCAATAAATGCATGTATGGAGTTTTGCCAAACATAAAACATTATAGAAAAGCATTGGAGTTTTAACAAATAAAAAACAATCAAGACCGTAATTTTCTCTTTGGCAAAACTCCTAAGTAATTCGGCGCAGCCGAATTGCACTACAACCACAAGTGTATTTTATGCAATTTAGAACAAAGAGTTACCGTCCCGAACGACAGCAGAATAATTCCCGGAACCAGTCCCGTCCAATTATCGACATTTATGATAAATCCCCTGCCTGTAAGGGCAAGTGTAATCCCGATAGCGATATTGATATATTCCCGTGTATCGTGAATCTTCGCCGCAATAAAAAAACTTATTATCGTGGTAATAAAAGCCGCAATTTCAACTAAAGAGAACATCGAAATATAACTATTTACTATATTCAGGCTTGTGTTCCAATTTGAGCTGTCAATGGGGACGCCTATAGTAATTACCATAGAGGCGACAATTAATACAAAGATTACATTACGGGTTTTTTGTACTTCCAGTCCGGCGGCGCATAAGCCGGCGGTAAAAAGTGAAAAAATACTGAAAAATCTGGCAAAAAGCAGAATTCTTGATGCCAAACCTACATAAAAGAACGAAAAATTAAAAATATGCTGCAAAGGCAGGACAAGACGGACAGATTCAAAGGAAAAAGAGATGGTAAAAATGGCAATATACAGTATTTCCGGCGACGAAGTCCTTTCAAAGAAGAAATGAATGAATATTATGCTGATAAGCGAGTATATAACCACTGCCGCCAATGAAAAATAGACGGAAAAATAATTTTTTGCCAGAAAAAACCCTGTTATAAGCTGAAAAACATTGCCCGGACGGCGGGTATATTCCGACATAATTTGCGAATAAACAGGAATTATCAAAAAAGAAGAAGCCGCGACAAACAAAGTAAAGATAGAACAGAGGATAATTCCTGTTTTAAAGAAGGCATTTCGTTCGGAAAGCGTCATATAGCAGTTTATCCTAATAAATATTTAATCTCAAGACGGAAAATGTAATACCGATAATAGGAATTAAGGGGAACTCTATGCTATTGAAAAAAAGAGTATTTATACTTTTTATAATTTTCTTGATATCTGTTTCCGCCTTATGGGCGGGAGATACCGCTGTGTTTGTCGATTTGGGCTTTTCTTCGGACGGCAGAACATATATGTTCGGTCAATACGGGGTACTTTCTCCGTCTTTGCGTCCTTGGGCGGATTTATTTATCGTAGACGTAGCCGGCAACTCTTTTGTGCAAAACGGCAGGGTGTCCCTTATTGACAGCACTCCTATAAAAGCGGGGCAGGACGGCTCCGGCATTTTACACAGATTAGTCTCCAATAATTCAAACCTTACAAACTTATACAGAATTGATTTCCAGAATCAGGGGCTTCCCCTCTACATATCAAGAGATGAGAACCCGCCGTCACACGGAGAAAAAATTGATTTCCGCGATTTCCTTTCCGGCAAGTCTTATGTTGCGCAGTTAATCCCCACCATTACAGGCAGCGGGCAAAATGTAAGATCGCAATTTTATATAAACCTTGAAGTTTCTTCTCCAAACGGACTATTCAAAACATACAAAGTAGGCAATCCGAGTTTCGTCCGTCAAGGGATTGTGCAGTACAATATAAAAAGAGTTTTGATTGACGCAAACGGCGGTTCGCTTATTTTTGTAATAGAAATGATGCGCGTTACAGACAACGGCTTCGATATCCGCTACATGGTAGAAACCGTAAGGCTTTAAACATTCCTGAAAACCTGCGTAACAAAAGCCCCGTCCTCAAATAAAAATCGAACATAAAGCAAATTAAGCGGCTTATTCCGTTCCCAAAGAGCGTCCTTTTGCTGTTCTATTGCCAAATCAAGCCATACATCGGGAGCTAAAACCGAGCCGGAACGGCGCTGCATAAACAAATAATCCCCACGAGGAAGCGAAACAAGCCCCTCTGCGCTTCCACTTGGAGTCTCAGGCGGCTTTTCTCCGATAAACAACAACTTACCCAAAAAACGTTCCTTATCCGGCTCAATACTGCCGCCTTGAACAGGATTTACCTCGTAACAAAGAAGCATTTCTTCGTTCTTCAAAATTGACGTATCTTGACGCTCGGATTTGACATATAGCAGGGGAGTACAAAGATTTAACAGCGTTAAAGGCGTGTGTTCCATTACCGTATTTTATCACTTTTGCTCAAAAAAAACTGACCGCCTTGAACAGGCGGTCAGAATCATTTTGATTTTACGGTTTGTTAAATAACGGGATTATTTTTCTTGTTTAACAAAGATTAACTCTTTTTCTCCAAATATTATAGTAATTGTAGATTTACCTTCATCATTTATTTTAAAATCCACTTTTCCGCTAATAAAGTACGTAGAAAGATTCTCATCAAACGTATCGGAGTATGGCTGAACAAGGTAGTCAATTAGAGCAGCTACAGTAGTAATGTTGTCATCTTCTGTAATATTTAAATCTTTGCCTTTACCGTTTAAAAAATCTGATATGCCTTCATCAGTGAGCTCAATGTCGTCAAAAACATCATTAAAATATTTTTTAAACAATTCTATTATCTCGTTTTGAGTATACCAACTTTTGCTTAATATCAGTTTTTGTTTACAATTATCATTTAAGCTGTTGCATGTTGTGTACAATGTATCTGTTAGATTTTGCTCATCCAGCCATTCTTTAGATACTTCCGTAATTTCAAACTCTATATCACCATTTTTATCAAATGAAATAGATCCTTTAAGAAAGTTGGTTTCTTCTTTTTTTCCTTCATCATCTTGAATAAAGTCTTTAACAATAATTTCACTGCCATTAATTAACAATTGATATCCTTCCTCTTCACAAATCCATGTTCCGTCATTATTTGGAAGCTGTTTTTCATCATCTGAATTATCGTCAATACAACCAACAACCGTAAAACCGAATACTAGCGTTATCGCCAGCATTACTAACCAAATTTTTTTGTTTGCCATAATTTTCTCCTTTTGCCTAATAATAACGCATATTGATAAAATATCAAGTAGAGCATATAATAAAAATTGAATAAGCTAATATAAATTACAATAATATACATAAATCTCTAAGGAGGAATTATGACTGACCAGTTGCATGAAATCGGCGCAAGGCTTTTGGCATTAAGGGATATTTTAAATATTTCCGCTAAAGAAATGGCGCAGACTATGAACATTCCGGTTGAAGAATATTCATCTTTTGAAAACGGACAACGGGATTTTTCGTTCAGTTTTTTACAAAACGCCGCTCAAATTCTGGGCGTCGATGTTGTCGATATTATTTCAGGCGAATCGCCGAAACTTACAAAATGCGCCCTTGTCAGAAAAGGCGAAGGTTTCGATATAGAACGCAGAAAAGCCTACGACTATAAACATCTTGCGTTTACATTCATTAATAAAAAAGCCGAACCGTTTTTGGTCACGGTCGAGCCGAAACACGACGAAACGCCGACTCTGCATTCACATGAAGGGCAGGAGTTCGATTATATGCTTTCAGGTAAAATGGAGTTTTATTTCGGTAAAACGGTTTATGAACTTGGCGAAGGCGACAGCGTGTATTTCGACGCAAGCGTTCCGCACGCCATGAAAGCCATCGGTCATCATGCGGCGAAGTTTCTTGCCGTCGTAATTAAATAGGGGTGGAGTTATCATGTTGATGTATGAAAAATATATAGGTAGAAACAGAGACGGTTTTAAGTCTTACGAAGATATAAAACAAAACTTCAAAATCTCCTACAAAGACGATTTTAATTTTGCCTACGATGTCCTTGACGAATTGGCAAAAACTCAGCCGGATGCGCTCTGTATGCTGTGGGTCTCCAACGAAGGCGAAGAAAAACGGATAACCTTCGGGGAAATGGCGAAGTACTCAAATAAAGCCGCCAATTATTTTAAATCGTTGGGTATACGCAAGGGCGACTTTGTAATGCTTGTACTCAAGAGAAGTTACCTCTTTTGGTACTGCATGATGGGGCTTCATAAACTCGGCGCTGTCGCCGTTCAGGCGGCGCACCTTTTAACCAAGGACGATTACATCTACCGCTGTAACGCAGGCGGCATTAAAATGGCAGTCATAACAGGAGACAATAATTGCACCGAGGCTTTTGACGGCGGATTGAGCGA
>JGI20170J14366_1000862_pt1 | contig 13171 bp, 13 predicted proteins | sample TergutNc150P3_FD_14366 | JGI IMG/M metagenome (IMG submission 14366) | reverse complement strand
TATCGGCTTTTTTTCTATATTATATCTGTCCAGAAAAAAGGAACGTTTTTTTTCGGCAGCCTTTTTTAGCCATTTCTTGTGATATTTTACGCGTTTATTGGATTTTTTCACTATTTTAAAAAAATACGCAAAATAGCCCAATTTAGGGGCTATTTTTGCATAAAAATGGATTTATTTCTCTAAAACCGTATAAAACTGGCCGCCAGCCCGTCTTATCAGCAATAACATCGTCTTGGAATTCTCTCCAAAAACCGTGTTAAAATCTTTCAAACTAACCATGGGCTTATTGTTTGCAACCAAAATTATATCGCCTTTTCTTATCCCAGCCTTGTCTGCAAGCGATTTCTCAGCCACAAAAGCCACCAAAACCCCAACTGAAGATTCTGGCAAGCCCACTTCCTTCTTTTGAGCCTTCGTCAGCTCCACAGCCTGAATGCCCCAATCGTTCTTGGAAGAATCTGTCTCTTTCTTGCTTTCCTTTGATTTTGGATCTGTTCCAGCCAGGTTATTCTCATCCCTCAGAGCTATATTTATCTTCAGCTTCAAGGTCTTCCCCTCTCGCAGAACATCAAAATTCGCGGTTTCGCCTGGGCGAAGGGCGGCAACGGTGTTTCTCAAATCATTTGCATCTGCTATGGGGTTCCCGTTTATGGAAAGAACCACGTCTCCAACCTTTATGCCGCCTTTTTCTGCTGGGGAATGCTCAAAAATCTCGCTTATCAATGCGCCTTTTGCCGGATTTAAATTCAAGGCTTTGGCAAGGCTTGGGTTTATATCTTGAATGCTCACACCTAGCCAGCCACGGTTTACCTTGCCGTCTGCTAGCAAATCGCTCATTATGCTTTTTGCCCAGTTAACCGGTATGGCAAAGCCTATACCCTGAAAACCTCCGCTTCTGCTCAAAATGGCCGTGTTTATGCCAATGAGCTCGCCAGATAAATTGAACAGGCCGCCTCCAGAATTGCCCGGGTTTATTGCGGCATCTGTTTGTATAAAGTTCTCATAGCTCGTTATGCCGCGGCCATGAACTCCTTTTGCAGATACAATGCCTTTTGTAACTGTTTGAGAAAGCCCAAAGGGATTCCCTATGGCAACTACCCACTCCCCCACTCGCAAAGCATCGGAATTTCCTAGGCTTGCGGCTGGCAGGTCTCTTACATCGCCTTCAATTTGAATAACGGCAATATCAGTTAGCGAATCTGTTCCAACAACTTTTGCCTTGAATTCCCTTTTGTCTGGCAGCGTTACGGTAATTTGGTCTGCTCCGGCAACCACGTGGTTATTGGTTAAAATTTGCCCCGAAGAGTTCACAATAACTCCAGAACCTTGCCCCTGCTGCTTGCGCTCGCGAGGTTGCCTTTGCCTTGGAACGCCAAAGAATTGGTCAAAAAAATCATCCCCAAAAAAACCTCCAAAATCATTCATCTTTATGGTGGCCTCTGTTTGGATGCTAACAACCGTTGGAATTAGCGCATCTGCCAAATCTGCAAATTCATAACGAAAAGCTTCTAAATTCGGGGTTGCTGCTCGCGGCGGGGGCTGAACTTGGGCGGGGGTTTCACTTGGTTGCGAAGCGCTGGAAGAACTTGTAGTTGCGCTGCCAAAGGAGCAGGCAAAAAGAATAACCCCAGCGATTGCAAAATAAACTGGCGATAAATTCGAACTCTTAATTTTCATATCCTTCCTCCATTTTTTTTGAAGTTAAATTAGTAAATTCAAAAAGTGCTGTACGATAAAACTAGAGAAAAATTGGTGGCCTATACCCCAGAAGAGCAGGTTAGGCAAAGCCTAGTCAATTGGCTAATTGAAACCCTAAAGGTGCCAGAATATATGATTAAAACCGAATTTGCCCTTTCAAACCTCTCCCCTAAAGAAAATGGGCGGCTAGATATTGTGGTTGCAAATCCCAAAAGCGCAGATTTAAAAGAGCCTTGGCTTGTGGCAGAATGCAAGGCGGGCAAAACTAATTTGCAAAGCCTGGAGGCGCAGGTGAATAAATACCTCAAAATAGTCAAGCCGCTTTATATAATTTTAGCCATTGGGAGCGAGTGGCATTTCCTGTCAAAAGCCGGTAATGCTTATGCCTCAATAGCAGAAATCCCAGAGTTCACTGCAAATTCGGGGAAATAACGCGTACATTTTTCAAGGTTTTTCTGGTATCTGCAAAAAACAATTCCATTGCGGCTCTGTCTTCGCCCGTCATTTTATATTCTTTGCAAGGAAAAACGTTTTTTTGGCATTCAGGGAGCAAGCGATATACATTTGCGCCGCCTCTGTTAAACCTGTAAACCCAAAACGGCATATAGCCATAATCTTTGATTTCCGTTTTTCCGTCTTTTTGCAAATTCACCTCAAAAACTATCCCTCCGCTGGTATATCTATCCCTTTGGTTAGAGATAAAGTTTCCAAGGGAATATATAACAGGCACGGAATCATTGTGCGGAACATGGATTTTGTCAAAGGGTTGCACCACGTGCGGATGGCCGCCTATTATCAGGTTCACCCCTCTCCAAGCCATAAATTTTGCAAGTTCCCTTTGCTCTGCATTCTCCGGGTTTTCGTATTCAATGCCCCAGTGCATAATGGCAATAACAAAATCTGGAGAGGCAAATCTCGCCCTTTTTATATCCTCTGTTATTTGAGCGGTATCTATCCTGTTCACCACATTGGGAGCCTCCTCCACAAGCATATTGGTTCCATAAGTGTAATTCAAAAATGCTATTCTAATCCCGTTCATATCAACAATAAGGGGATACCCTTTGTATCTCTCCGCTGTATCTTTATATGTGCCAAGGCGTTTCAATCCCATGGAGTCCAAAACGGAAATTGTGCGTTCCAAGCCTTGCTTGCCCCTATCCAAGGAATGGTTGTTGGCAGTTGTTATCAGGTTAAAGCCGGCATCTGCTATGGCAAAAATAGATTCATCTGGGGAAGAAAACTGAGGGTAGCCGGAATAAGGCTCGCCGGCAAGTGTGTGCTCCAAGTTTATAACCGCCAAGTCTGCGCTTGAAAAATAAGGCTTTAGGTATTTATAAACGGGCTTGTAGTTGTAGCTCTCCTTGCCTTTAGCCTCTTTTTTGGCAGCGCTTATTTGGGTCATGTGCCCCATTATATCTCCGGCAAAAATTAGTTTTAAAGACGAAATGGAGTCGCCATTTTGGGCAAAAACCTGCAAAATTGAACAAAAAACCAATAAGACATATTTTTTTAGGGACATCTAAGGCAAAATTACTAAATTTTCTCAATGATTATTTATAGTTGGAACGTGAACGGAATTCGTTCTGCGGTTCAAAAGGGTTTTGCAGACTGGTTTTTAAAAGTGGAACCAGATATCCTCTGTTTGCAAGAGGTTAGAGCTGAAGGCGATCAAATACCAGATGAAATAAGAGATTTTGATGGTTATCAATCTTTTTGGACTTCCTGCGCAAAAAAAAAGGGCTATAGCGGAACAGGCATTTACACCAAAATTCCGCCCGAAGAAGTTAATCACGGTTTTGGAATAAAAGAATTTGATGATGAAGGCCGCGTGGTGCAGCTCGTTTTCCCAGACTGGGTTTTGAACAGCATCTATTTCCCAAACGGTGCCCAAAGCGATGAAAGGCTGGACTACAAGCTCCGTTTTTATGATGCTTTTTTGGAGAATTCCCTTCTATGGCTCTCTCACGGCAAACACGTTGTAACCGTAGGGGACTACAATACCTGCCACAAAGAAATTGACATTGCAAGGCCCAAAGACAACGAAAAGAACAGCGGTTTTTTGCCCATAGAGCGTGCCTGGCTGGATAAATACGTTGAAAACGGCTTTGTTGATTCATTCAGGGTTTTGCACCCAACCCAAAAAGATGCCTACACTTGGTGGAGCAACCGCAACGGAGCAAGAGAAAACAACATTGGCTGGCGAATAGACTACGCTTTTGTGGACAAAGAGCTCAAAGACTGCATTATAAACGCCTCCATTCACCCAGAAATTATGATCAGCGACCACTGCCCCATAAGCATAGAGTTGGAAGTGCCCTTCCCGCCTATAGTCTGTGAGGATTAATTACTTCTTCCAAGGGAAATTGTGCAGGCGTTTTCCAGATTGCTTTCCGCTATTGCCTTCCTGATAAATAGGTACATCGTAGTCATATACATAAAAATCGGAGCTTTCCCTATGCCTGGCATTGGGTGCCAGGCGAATTGCTAGGCCGCTTGCTTGCGTTGAAATGGAAAAATCGTATTGAAGGCTTAGTTCGCCATATATGCTTTTTCTATCAAAATCATAGCCGCCGCCTATTTGCAGGTGTTTTTTTTCTGTTCCCTGCCTAAAGTTCAGCTGGGCGGCAAGCCTTTCTCCCAAAAACAACCCGCCCTCGGCAAAAAGCAGGCTATTAGACAAAAAACCGGAGAACTTAGGATGCAAAGGAATTTGCCCTATTGCATTTATGCCTTCTTGGTCGCCCTTTGTGTAGCCAAGGGTTAAAGCAAAAGTGTTGTAAAGATTTTTTTCCATATTGGTTTGGCAACCGTAAATATCTGTGTTGAGCATACCGCAAGCCGCCCAAACCGGAATTTTTTCCGAACTCCACAATAAATAATAGCGGTCTAATATATCCCTTTTAAACAACCTATCCTGATTTTCCGTTTTTAGCGAAGGCGAAAGCGAGCCCACCAGAAAAAAATCAAAAGGAGCCGACAAAACAGCATCTACATCAATAGCTGCGCGAAGCTGATAATGGTTTTTCACAAAAGAAACTGAATGGTCAAAAGCTGGGTTAATGTCTAAATATGCTATTGGATCCTTTTCTGTTTTTAGCAATGGAGCCTTTGCCTGAACTGCAACATAAGCATAAAAATCTCTCTCTATATGCTCTGGGGAACGCCACGAAATTCCAGCGCTTGCTTCCAAATAAGGCGGAATATCAAATGCGGCGAGCGGTCTTAGCGCAAAAGTGGCCGCTACTCCATATTTATTCAGATACCAAAAATTTTCAATGCTAAAAGCCGCATAACCCAAATCCAACTCTCCAGCAACAGAGCCAACGGGTGTATGCAGATTTATATCGTAAATGCCGGCTATGGTTAAAAAGTCCAGCATACCGGTGAAATACCACCGCTTGCCAGAAAAGCCTATAGCCATTCCCTGCCATTCTTCGTAAAAAGGAAGAATAATCTTTGCGGCGGGAAAGGGATTTTTATTGATTCCAAGACCCAGTTCCATAAACAAAAGAGGGCGCGCAACAATGGAATGATGAATATCGCTGCTCCCCATAAAATCAATGCGAGCGGCATAGCCAAGCTCTCCCTGTTCTATTGATTTTGGAGTTGGAGTGTAAGAATAACCATAATACCCACCTGGAGTTATGGAGGCAAAAACACTCGCAACCAATATCAATATGCAAGCATAACTCCGGGCTTTCAATTCTCACCTCTCCATTCTAGTCTAAAAGATGAACCAAAAGTCCGTCTCTCAGCTTAGGTTCAAACCAAGTGCTTTTAGGTGGCATAATTTCTTCTGCATCTGCTATGTTCATAAGCTCTTCCAAAGAGGTTGGGTACATAGCAAAGGCAACGGCGTATTCACCGGAATCCACCCTTGCCTGCAATTCATTAAGCCCCCTTATTCCGCCAACAAAATCTATTCTATCTGATGTGCGGGGGTTGGCTATTCCGAGCAAGGGCTTTAAAACCAGATTTTGCAAAAGCGAAACATCCAGATTTCTCACCGGATCTTTTTTGGAAGGAGTTTTTTCGTGAAAAACGCAGCTATACCAAGCTCCATTTAAATAAATGGTAAACTCCTTTGCTTTTTGCGGTGCTGCCAAACCAGGGAGTTTTTCTATATCGCAAATCTCTTCAAGGGCTTTTAAAAATTCTTCGGGGCTATGCTTGTTCAAATCTTTCACAAGCCTGTTGTAATCTAAAATTTTGAGCTGGGTTGAGGGAAAAAGTATAGCCAAAAAACGAGTGTATTCCTCATTCCCTTTGTGTTCGGGGTTGTGCTTTGCTTTTTCCTCAGCCGCCCTTGCGCCAGCTGCGCTTCTATGGTGGCCGTCTGCTATATATGTGCAAGGCAGCGAAGAAAAGGATATGCGAAGCCTCTCCATCAAAGCATCATCTTCTACCACCCAAACAGTGTGCCCAATGCCATCTTCTGTGATAAAATCGTAAATAGGAGTTTTTTTGGTGATGGGTTTTATCAAAGCGAACTGCCCTTTGTCTCTATATGTTAAAAACACCGGGCCTGTTTGAGCACCTGTGGCAAGTATATGCCTTAAACGGTCTTCTTCTTTTTCGGCTCTGGTGAATTCGTGTTTTTTTATGGAGCCTTTAAAATAATCCTCGGCTTTTACGCAGGCAACCAATCCATATTGCTCCCTGCCATCCATAGTTTGCCGGTAAACATAAAAGCAGGGCTTATTTTCCTGAAAAATAACACCTTCCTTTTCCATTCTTTTCAAATTATGTTTTGCGAGGTCATAAACCTCCTTGCTATGAGGGTCTTTTATCTCTGGAAGTTCAATTTCAGAACGGGTCACCCTCAAATAAGAATTTGGCTTGCCTTCTGCCATTTTAGCAGCTTCCTCACGATTCATCACATCATAAGGCAAAGACGATATTTCTGCGGCTAATTCCGGTTTAGGTCGCAAAGCACGAAATGGGTATATTGAAAACATATAGGGGGTAATATAGTAAAGCATATTTACTATATTACTACCGAACATTAAAAAATAGGAGTTTTTATGGCAATAACCAAAGTTTGGTTGAACGAATCTGAAAATGAGTGCTCAATGTGCGGTGCTTGTGAAGCGGCATGTGATGCTGTTTTTGAAGTACCAGAAAAAATGGTGGTAAAAAGCGGCGTGGATTTTTCCGCTTATGAAGCCGGAATTAAAGAAGCCGCAGATAGCTGCCCGGTTGGTGTTATATCCTTTGAATAGGCAGCTCTTATGACAAACTTGGTAGGCATAGTTAGCGGCTCTGCATCGGATAAGCCCATTGTGGATAAAATAACCTCGGTTTTGGATGAACTGGGCATAGCTTGGGAATATTCCGTTCTTTCTGCCCATAGAACCCCTAACAAGGTTGCCCGCTACTCAAAAGAAGCTCAGAGTAGAGGCTTGGCAGTGTTAATAGGCGTTGCCGGTCTCTCTGCCGCCTTGCCTGGCTGCCTAGCTGCCCACTCAACGCTTCCGGTAATTGGAGTTCCCTGCGATGGCGGGTATCTTGGCGGTGCAGATGCTCTTTATTCGGTGGCTCAAATGCCTCCTGGAATACCTGTGGCTGCGGTTGGAATAAATAATGGCAAAAACGCAGCATATTTGGCAGCCTCCATTCTCTCCATTTCTGAGTCCGAAATAAGAGAAAAATTGCAAGCCTACAGAAAAAGCCTGGGCGACGAGTGATATGCAAAAAAATACTTACGAAAGCCCTTTGCTTTCCAGATATTCTTCAGATGAAATGTTGTTTTTGTTTAGCCCGCAGTTCAAGCACCAAACTTGGCGCAAGCTGTGGATTTGGCTTGCCGAGGGCGAGCGCGAGCTTGGGCTTCCAATAACCGAAGAGCAAATAGCAGAACTCAAAACTCACGAAAGCAATATAAACTGGGAAGAAGCCGCCCAAGAGGAAAAACGCCGCCGCCACGATGTTATGGCTCACATACACGCTTATGGCTTGCAAGCTCCAAAGGCAAAGAGAATAATACACTTAGGCGCAACAAGTGCTTATGTTGGAGATAACACCGATTTAATTCAAATGCAGCAAGGCTTAATTCTCATTCGCCGCCGCCTGTGCAGGGTTATAGACAATCTCTCTAATTTTGCCTTGGAATATAAAGCCATGCCCATTTTGGGACGCACTCATTTTCAGGCAGCGCAACTGACAACCGTTGGCAAAAGAGCCGCGCTTTGGATTCAAGATTTGCTCATAGATTTAGAGGAGATAAATCGTTTAATAGAAATTTTGCCATTCAGGGGCGTTAAGGGAACAACAGGTACCCAAGCCAGCTTTATGGAGTTGTTTGAAGGCAACCACGACAAGATCAAGAAATTAGATGCTTATGTGAGCAAAAAAGCGGGCTTTAAAAAAGTTCTTTCAATAACAGGGCAAACATATACCCGCAAATGGGATTATATTGTAAGCAACGCCCTTGCCTCTCTTTCAACAAGCCTCAGCAAATTCGCAACAGATTTGCGCATAATGCAGGGGCTTAAAGAGATGGAAGAACCTTTTGAAAAAGACCAAATAGGTTCCTCTGCAATGGCGTACAAAAGAAACCCAATGCGCAGCGAACGTATTTGCTCCCTTGCACGTTTCGTAATCGCTTTGCCTCAAAGCACGGCATTCACCCAAAGCACCCAGTGGTTTGAGCGCACCTTAGACGATAGCGCAAACAAAAGGCTTGCCATTCCCGAAGCATTTTTGGCAAGCGATGCAATGCTCATATTGGCAGAAAACGTGGCAAAGGGAATTGTCGTTCATTCAAAGATTATAGAGAGGCACATAAATGAGGAATTGCCATTTATGGCAACCGAAAACATTTTAATGGAAGCGGTGAAAAAAGGCGGAGACCGCCAAATTTTGCACGAAGAAATCAGGGAACTCTCGCACCAAGCTGCACACAAGGTTAAAGAAGAAGGCAAAGACAACGACTTGTTAGAGCGTATATTATCCAGCAAAAAATTTGCTCTTGAAAAAAGCGATTTGGATCGCATTTTAGATTTGAAAAAATTCATAGGCAGAGCACCGGAGCAAACCGAGGAATTTGTGAATTTTGAGGTGAAACCTTTTATCAATACTTTTGATGATTGGCAGAATGCTAGTCTTGGAGAGGTATTAGTTTAATTAAAGCCATCTTCTGTTCTTCATCTGGTTCCTTTACCAAAGCCAATTTTACCAAATGGCGGTAAATGGCTATTGTTTGTTGATTTGCTTCTTGCCCTCTTGAATTGAATTCCGAATAGCGGTAATTCTTTGTAAGGTTTGCAATTAGCAATGAATCCGCTTTTTTATTATCCATTCCCAAATTCCTAACAAGCCCAATAAGCGGCATATTCTCGGAAAATTCCACATAATCTCGTGGATTTACTCCAATCATAAAATTAATGCTCTTCTCCGGCCAATGGTTTTCTATTATTCCATTAATAAAACTCCCCTCACTCTCAACTACTTTCAAATCGGGATAATTCCTCAAAATCTGTTCCCTATACCACTTGCTATAAGAAAGGCTCTCGTTTATAACCACAACATCTGTTCGGTAATTTTCCGCCATTTGCATATACCACAGAGGGAATGTATCATTATCGCCATAAGTTATTAGAATGCCGTTTTTCGGAATGCTGTTTAGAATATTTATGGCAAAATCTCGCGCAATAAAATCTTGGGAGCGGTTATGCGAACTGAAATTGCCTATAAAAGGCACAAGCCACGCCAATGCAAGCCCACAGGCGGCAATTTTTTTCCCCTTTGCGGAATTCATTCTTTGAAGCCCGGCTCCACAAGCAACAGCCATCATTATGGCAAAAAACAAAAATGCAGGAGTGAAAAAATAATCCCTGTTTCGCACCTCTTTGTGAACCACTCGCGGCAAATTCACCATTTCTTTTCCCTGCTCTTCCAAAATGTCTTGCCATGCAAAAAAAGTTTTCAAGCCATTTGCCCCTGGTGCTCCATTAACCCACATTTCCCGCATAGATTCCGGCAATGCCTTGTAAAAAGAAATCTGTGCATTCAGCTCATTGATGCTCGGCAAATTTGGAATTGAATCTGGGACAAATTTTCGTAGCTCCTTAATACCCGCATTCCAGTGTTTTGCATTGTAGCTATCTGCTCTTGTGCCGTCTGCCAAATTCAAATACAGTACAAGGCCGGCAGAACTTAGCAAAAACATAAAGGCAACTAAAAGAACTCCTGAATTTTTTCTGTAAATCCACACACCTGCAAACACAGCTATAAGCAGAAATTCAAAGATTATGCGATGAAAAAATTGAAACTTTTCAAGCGAACCTTCTTCCCAAATACCAGGATTTTGCGCGCCCAAAGGAGCTGGCAGCCATTGGTTTGAATGATAACCCAAATACCCTATGTTTTCCGAAAATAAAAATTGATTTGCAAGAGAACCTCTGCGATACAAAGCACGTTCAAACATATTCATATTGCCATATTGCTTTCTGCCCATAACACTTAAAAAATTTTCCAATTCCGCAGGATTATTCTCATTCAAAATAGGTTCGGTGGCAGAGCGAATTGGCAAGTAAAGCTGAGAAGATAAACCCAAAATAATTAAAAACGCAGCCGCAAAAAAGAACTTAACTGGAAATTTTATTCTATTAATCAAAACAAAAACAAAAATTGCGGGCAAAGGCAAAAAGCAAAAAGTGTGAAATCCAAGACCTAAAAAAGCTATATATACAACAAAAAGCAAATATTTATTGTTACTGGTCTCTTTCCATTTTAGAGTTGCCCATATTTGCAGCATTATAACGCACATCGAAATGCCATAAGCACCGGCTTCTACGGCGTTGAACCAAAAAGTATCGCCAAAAAGGGAAATTGAGGCTGCAAAAAAAGCGAGCAAACGCGAGCTTTCTTTTGGCAAAATTTTTGTTGTGATTTCAAAAATAAGCAGGCCGCATAAAATTGAACTGATGGCGCTTATTAAATTCACCGCAAAGGCAGGCCCATTTAGCCAGCCAAAGAGCAAAATAAAAACCCTGCCGAGCATAACAAAAAGCGGATTCCCGGGCGGATGCGGAATGCCAAGAACATTAGCGGCTGCAATATATTCACCGCAATCCCAAAAACTGAGCGAGCGGGCGAGTGTAAGCCCATAGCCAATGAGGCCAAGCAAAACAATGGCTATGCGGTAAACCATTCCCTAGCCAGCCGCTCCCATTTTTCTTTTTCCATCCTCAGTTTTTCCAAGGAGTCGTAGTCTGCCTTGCTATTATCCCTTAGGTGGCAGAGGGAGCGATAACCTTGCTCCAGTTTTTGCTGTTTTTCGCCAGGAAATTTTTGAGAAAATTCTTTCATGGCTTTGAAAATGGCATCATCGCTATAAAGCCTTAAAATTCCTTTTACGAATGTTTTTTCCGTTTGGGGTTCTTCTTTAAATTCCAATGGAACTATCAAATCTAGCCAAGTTGCTTGCTGCAAAAAAACATCATCGTCCTGCTCAATGTTTTTAGCTTTGCCAAGCGGGTATTCCGCCGGCGGAATGGTTAAATTATGTTCTGCGGCAAAATCCTTCAATTTTTGCAAAGCGTATTCGTTTGAGTTTTCAAGCAAATTTTCTTTCAATATGGCAAGGGAAAGCGCAGGATTTTCAAACGGCAAACTATAACGCTGGCTTGTACGATATTTAGCCCCAGCCGTAGCTATAATAAAGGCAATAGCTAAAAAAGTGATAACCCAAGCCATAACTAGTCAACATATCTTTTCACTAATTCATCTAACGTTTCGCACGGGATCATTTCCATTTGTACACCCATAGCTGCAGAACGTGTTCTATCGCTACCTTTCAACTCAGGAACCCTAAAGCACAGGTTATTCTCTATTTCTGGCTTTGAATCGGATGGGATTGTGAGTTTGAACAGTTTGTAACGTTCTTTTTTTTCGTTGTAAAATTCTTTGTAATCCATTGTGTTTTGAATTTTTGCAAGCCGCTTTGAATCGCTAAACGCAACACCAGAAATTTGTTCCTGAGTTAGCGAAACCGGATGGGTGTTAGGGAAACGGATCTCAATTTTGTCGCCATTTTTTACAATTGATGCCTGATTTGGATTTATCAAATATCTCTGCATTGGCACATTGCGGTAAGCCTGATAGCGCGCTGGTTTTACCCCGCAGGTTTCGCGCATACTTTTGTCCACATTAAAATCCACATTTTGGCATATATCGGGCATATCTGTTGGAATGTAAAGAGCCTCTTTTTTGCTTTTATGGCTACTGCTGCTGCAAGCATAAAAAAAGAGAGCTACTACTACAAAGGAAAAATAATTTTTCATAAGGATAATGTAGAAAATTTATAAAACGCATCTCGCTCCACAGGAACAAGCCCTTGACGACTTATTAATTCTTGCAAACGTGCAGCATTTATCTCATTTGGGCTGCTTGCTCCAGCAGAATGCGAAATTTTTTCTTCCATCACAGTGCCATCCAAATCCGAGGCTCCTGAGTGCAGGGCTTTCAAGGCAGTTTCTATGCCGAGCTGCACCCAGTAGGCTTTTATGTGAGGAATATTATCTAAAAAAAGCCTTGAAATGGCTATGGTTCTTAAAATATCCTCTTCGCTAGTCCTGTTTTTCACTTGCCTGCCAAGTGCATTGTTCCGAGGCAAAAATACAAGCGGCAAAAAAGCTAAAAAACCACCGGTTTCGCTTTGCAAATCGCGCAGCATGGATAAATGCTTAACCCTGTGCTCTATGCTTTCTATATGCCCAAAGAGCATAGTTGCATTTGTTGGAATTCCCAATTTGTGCGCAGCCCTATGAACGGAGAGCCATTCCAGGCCGCTTTCTTTTTGCCCGCAAATTTTCTCCCTTATTTCTGGCACTAAAATTTCCGCGCCACCACCTGGCATCGTATCTAAGCCAGCCTCTTTTAATTCTGACAAAATACTTTCTACGCTCCTGTTTTCCTGCTTTGCAAAATGGCAAATTTCCACAGCGGTAAAGCATTTTAAATTCACGCTGAGAAAATCTCTTCTAAGCATTTTAAGCATATCTGTGTAATAAGAAAAAGGATTGTCGGGGTGAAGCCCTCCCACTATGTGCAATTCCTTTGCCCCTAAATTTACAGCCTCTTTTGCCTTTGCCAAAATTTCTGCCAAACTCATATTATAAGCAAGCGGAGAATCTTTTTTTATTTTTGAAAATGCGCAAAAGCTGCAATGCAGGCAACAAACATTTGTATAATTTATTTGCCTATTGCAAACCCAAAAAACATTTTTGCCATGGAGCTCTTCTTTAAAATCATTTGAGAGAGTTGCCAGTTCTTGAAAAGGCAAGTTAAAGAGTTCAATAGCTTGAGAGGTCGAGAGGCTCATTTAAGTTAGTGGGAAATATAGAATTTTCTATATTTTACCACAAGCCCGGACGATTAGCTCAGTTGGTTAGAGTATTACCTTGACATGGTAGGGGTCACAAGTTCAAATCTTGTATCGTCCATTATGCCCTACATAGCAATGGCAAGA
>JGI20170J14366_1000854_pt1 | contig 13229 bp, 12 predicted proteins | sample TergutNc150P3_FD_14366 | JGI IMG/M metagenome (IMG submission 14366) | reverse complement strand
TTTGTGATTCAAAGGAAATTCAAAAATATATTGAAAATGAATATGCAAAATTTAAACCAAAAACGAAATTCATAGCTTATGGAGCAGATTTGGCAGCGTCTAAAATAAGCGATGACGATTTGGAATTGCAAAACTGGTATAGCAAGAACAATATAAAACCGAGCGAATTTTATTTGGTTGTGGGCAGAAATATTCCAGAGAATAATTTTGAGACTATAATCAGCGAGTTTGATAAAAGCCATTCGCAAAAGAAACTCATCATAATCAGCAATATTAAGCAACAATATAAAGGCAAGGCAATTTTTGCCGGAACTATGTATAATCAAGAATTGCTCAAGAAAATCAGGGAGCAAGCATTCGCATATATTCACGGCCACGAAGTAGGTGGCACAAATCCCTCTCTTTTGGAAGCATTGGCAAGCACAAAGCTGAATTTGCTTTTGGATGTTTGCTTTAACAGAGAAGTTGCAGAAAATGCAGCTTTGTATTGGACAAAAGAAAAAGGCAATTTGGCAAAACTGATTGACAATGCAGAAAAAATGCAGGAACAGGAAATTGATAATTTGGAGAAATTGGCAAAAGGCAGAATTGAAAGTGAGTATAGCTGGGAGAAGATTGTGGAAGAGTATGAAATTTTTTTTTATGAAAGGAAATAATGAAGATTTTAATAGACGCTCATGTTTTTGATAATGGTTTGCAAGGCACAACGTCTTATATTAAAAATCTTTACAATACCCTTGTAGATTTTCCAAATATTCAAATTACATTGTGCGCCAATGACATAAATAATTTGAAAAATATTTTTACCAATGAAAAATATGAATTTATCGCCTTAAAATCAAAATCCAAAATATGGCGGCTTTTTTACGAAATTCCCAAAATTATACAAAATGGGAAATTTGATTTTGCGCATTTTCAATATATTGTGCCAATGAGAAAAAAATGTTTGTATATAAACACTATCCACGATATTCTATTTTTGGATTTTCCCAATTACTTTGATTTATTTTACAGAATCTCAAAAAGATTTTTATTCAAATTATCGGCAAAAAAATCTGATATAATTTTTACGGTTTCGCAATTTTCAAAGAATCGCATTGCAGATTTTTTTTCAATTCCAAAAGACAATATACATATTTCGCCAAATACGGTTCATATTTCAAACGCATCAAGTATAGATGTTAAAAAAAAATATGGCATTAGAAATTTTATTCATTATGTTGCTCGTTTTGAACCGAGAAAAAATCAAATTGGACTGTTGAAAGCTTATTTAAATAGTAATTTACACAACAATTATGATTTGGTTTTTATAGGAAGAATGAAAGACAAAATAGAGAAAAAATATTATGAGAAATTTGTTAAAATGATTCCAGCTGGCAAAAAAAACATTCATATATTTGAAAATTTTAATGAGGAAGAATTGGTAGCTTTTTATAAGCAATCATCTTGTTTTGTGTATCCGTCTTTTGCAGAAGGCTTTGGTATTCCACCAATTGAAGCGGGCGTTAATTGCTGCAAAGTGCTTTGCTCAAATCAAACCGCTATGGCAGATTTTGATTTTTTTAAATACACATTTAATCCTAACAACGAAAATGAGCTGCAACAAAAAATATTAGAGGTATTGAAAGACGATGAATATCCGTTTGAAGAAATAAGGAATGTAATTATCAAGAGATATAGTTTAAATGATATTGCAAACCGTTTTTACAATATTGTTATGGGGTACAAATGATTCCTAAAATATTAATGACAAATTTTACTCTAAAATGTGAAAGGCCATTATTTTCTATAATTACCGCTTGTTTAAACTCGGAAAAAACCATAGGAGAAACTATAGAAAGTTTGCAGAGCCAAGATATAAGCTCGGATTTGTATGAACATATATTCATAGATGGAGCTTCGCAGGACAACACCCTTGATATAATACGGCAAAAAGCAAAGGGAAATGTTGTGATTGTTTCTGAAAAAGATAATGGCATTTACGAGGCTTTCAATAAAGGCATTAAATTAGCCAAAGGAGATTTTATCTACTTTTTAAATTCAAGCGACTCTTTAAAATCAAATGATGTTCTTTCTTTTGTGAAAACCGAAATAGAAAAGCGACCTAACGCAGAACTCATATATGGTAAAATAGCTTATGTTATGAACAACGGTACCGTAAGGAATTCAGTTGGAAAGCAAATTACCCCAAAAAATTATTGGAATCCAATGAAGTGTATCTGGCACCAGGGATTATTTACAAAAAAATCATTATTTGAAAATGTTGGGTTGTTCAAACTTCATATTAAAGGTGGAATAGCGGATAGAGTTTGGCTTATAGATTATTTTCACAAGGAACCAAAGGATGTAGTATTTATAGATAAAGTTATTGCCTATTTCCGAGCTGATGGTTATGCTGAAAATCACGCTTTTGAAGGAGCTTTAGCAAATTTCATTTATGTCAAGAATAATTGCAGTTTTTTTGAGACACTTAGAGCTTTCCCCGCTTTGCCAAAAATTTTTCTTATGTATAGCATTCTTAAAGTTCATAAAGATACTTGGTTCAGGCGGTTGTGTAGAATTTTCTAGTTTACCGCATATATGCCATTATTTTCCATAATTACCGCTTGTTTAAACTCGGAAAAAACCATAGGAGAAACTATAGAAAGCTTGCAAAGCCAAGATATAAGTCCAGATTTGTATGAGCATATATTCATAGATGGAGCTTCGCAGGACAACACCCTTGATATAATACGGCAAAAAGCAAAGGGAAATGTTGTAATTGTTTCCGAAAAAGACAATGGCATTTACGATGCTTTCAATAAAGGCATTAAATTAGCCAAAGGAGATTTTATCTACTTTTTAAATTCAAACGATACTTTAAAATCAAATGACGTTCTTTCTTTTGTGAAAACCGAAATAGAAAAGCAACCTAACACAGAACTCATATATGGCAAAATAGCTTACGTCAATGATAGAGGTACTGTAAGGAGTTTAATTGGAAAGCAAATTACTCCAAAAAATTATTGGAATCCAATGGACTGTGTTCCTCATCCTGGATTGTTTACAAAAAAATCATTATTTGAAAATATCGGATTGTTCAAACTTCATATTAAAGGTGGGATAGCAGATCTAATTTGGCTTGAAGATTACTTTCACAAAGAGCCAAAGGGTGTAGTATTTATAGATAAGGTTATTAACAATTTCCGTGCTGGTGGTTATGTTGAAAATCACGCTTTTGAAGCTACTTTAGAAAATTTTATTTATGTTAAGAATAATTGGAGTTTTTATGAGACAGTTAGAGCTTTCTCTGTTTTGCCAAAAACTTTTTTTATGTATAACATTCTTAAAGTTCACAAAGATACTTGGTTCAGGCGGTTGTACAGAAAATTGAGGTATGGTCTATGATATAATTACTATATTAAAGTAATGAAAAGTAAATATATTTGCGTAGGTGTTATGGCCACAGTGAGACTGCTGTGCCGAAAAATTCTCTCAAAATTAATTTTAATCCTAAAAATTGATCTTAATCCTATATTATTTTATTACACAAATCCAGAGAAAAACTCAAAAGAGCCGCCACCCCCAAGTACAATTCCTGAACATTTGCATAGCGATTTTACAATGAATAATCAAATCCCTATTTTATATTGGTATTTTGACGAAAGAAATGATTTTAAAACCAATAATTCCGCAAAAGATTACAAAAAAGCCTTTAAAAAATTGGAAAATAGAACTTTTAAGTATTCTAATTACGGCAAGGATATCAATTCTTTTTATGCCGCATTCGAAAAGTACAACCTGAAAGGCAAATCTGTTCTAATATGGGGTTTGGTGGGCTTAAATTGCGAGGCGATGGCCATTTGGCAAGGCGCAGAACACGTTTATGTTGTTGATTATAACAAACCCGTATGCGAGCATAGCAAAATAACAGTAATGAACCATGAAGAATTGATGAAAAGCGGAATAAAAACAGATGTGGCAATTTCGTTTTCTTCTTTTGAACACGATGGTTTAGGGCGATATGGAGACCCGCTAAATCCAAACGGAGATTTGGAGGCAATGCAGATTGCCAAAAATTTCTTAAAAGATGATGGTTTTATGCTTTTTGGCGTTCCACAAGGAAAAGATTGCCTTGTTTGGAATGCTCATAGAATTTACGGAGAAATTCGCCTGCCGCTTTTATTGAAGGGATGGAAGACCGAAGCTGTTTTTGAGCAGGAATCTCCGGTTGGGAAACCTCTTGGTATGTATCATATTCAACCGCTTATGGTGTTGAGGAAATAATTGTATATTAGCAATATATGAAAATTTTAATCATAGGTTCAAATGGTTTTATAGGCAGTTACTTGGTTGGATACTTTTCCAAACGATGCGAAGTTTGGGAAATGGACATTGTGCTGGATTACAATAATCCGCGTTTTATCTCTTTTGAAGATATGGAAAAACATAAGTTTGATTTTTGCGTAAATTGTTCTGGTGCGGCTAATGTTTCTTTTTCCTTGCAAAATCCTTACAATGATTTTAATTTGAATACGTTTAATGTTTTTAAATTTTTGGAAAACATCCGTATGCATAATCCAGATTGTAAATTTATAAATATAAGCAGTGCCGCTGTTTATGGAAATCCGATTGAATTGCCTATCAAAGAAAATGCTCCTCTAGTACCAGTTTCTCCCTACGGCTATCATAAATTGCAGGCAGAGCAAATTTGTGAAGAATTTAACAGGTTTTTTGGCATAAAAACAGTTTCTTTAAGAGTTTTCTCTGCTTATGGCGATGGCTTGAGAAAGCAATTATTTTGGGATTTATATCAAAAATTCACAAAAGAATCTGCCATTGAACTATGGGGAACTGGTGAGGAAAGCAGAGACTTTATACACATCAATGATATTGCGCAAATTGTGGAACTTACAATGCAACACTCTTCATTCAATGCACAAGTTGTCAATGTAGCGAATGGAGAGCAGGTCAAGATTTCAGAAGCTGTAGATACGTTCCATAAATTGCTCGGAACAAATAAAAGTTATAGCTTTAACAATAAAAGCACGGTAGGTTATCCAATAAATTGGGAAGCTGATATTTCGCTGATAAAAAGCTGGGGATATAAAAAAAATGTATATTTGGAACATGGTTTGGAACAATACATAAAATGGGCAAAGCAAAATGTCTAGAAAACGAATTGCTATATTGTATCGAGAAAATAAGGAATGTGCTTCCGTGGCTATGTATTTGGAAAATATTATCCATAGTTTGAACACTTTAGACGATTTCAAAAAGCCTGTAATTTACATATATTCTCTCTGCAAAAAGAGTTTTATCAGATTATCCAGTTCTACGAAATATCCTTATTTAAAATATGGATTTTTATATAATGTTTTTATAAAAATCAATTTTCCACTCTTTACAAACAAATTGTCTTTTATTTATCCTACTCCTTGGAAGAGAATATTCTTTAAAAATAAGAAGGATCTTAATTGGATTCCTGATTTTCAAGACAAGTATTTACCTGAATACTTCACCGAAGAAGAACTTTCTAACAGAGATGCTGCTGTGAAGAAAAATATATCTTTTGAGACTCCTATTGTTTTTAGCAGCGAAGATTCAAAAAATGATTTTGAAAAATTTTATCCACAAAATAATAATAAAAAGTTTATTTTGCACTTCGCAGTGACACATCCTGATTTTTCACAAATAAAAATTGAAAATTTAAGGAATAAATTTAAATTTCAAGGCAATTATTATTTCTGTGCAAACCAATTTTGGCAACATAAGAACCATAAGATATTGTTCAACGCTATGAAAATTTTGAAAGAGAAAGGTGAAAATCCTGTACTTCTTTGTTCAGGTTCCACAAAAGATTACAGGAATCCTGAATATTTTTCGACACTGGAAAAATTCATTGCAGAGAATAATTTACAGGAAAATATTAAAATTCTAGGCTTCATAGATAGGGCGGAACAACTTTGTTTAATGAAAAATTCTATTGCGGTAATTCAGCCGTCTTTGTTTGAAGGCTGGAACACTACGGTTGAAGATTGTAAAGCACTTGGTAAATTCATATTTCTATCTGATTTGAATGTGCATTTTGAACAGATTAAGGAGAACGTTTGTTTTTTTAATAAGAGTAGTGCAGAAGATTTAGCCGACAAATTGCAAAACGTAAAAATAAAGGAAATTTCAATCAATTATAATGATAATATAAAACAATTCGGGGAAGATTTTTATAGGATAATTGAGGAGATTGGGAAATGACTACCGCAGTTTTATTTATAATATTCAATAAACCGAAAACTACACAAACAGTTTTTGAAGCTATCCGTTTGGCAAAACCAATAAGATTGTATATTGCCGCAGACGGACCAAGAGAAAATAAAAGTGGAGAAAAAGAACTTTGTGAACAGACGAGAAAAATCGCACAGAATGTGGACTGGGATTGCGAAGTAAAAACATTGTTTCAAAAAGAAAACCTGGGTTGCGGCAAAGCTGTTAGTCATGCTATTTCTTGGTTTTTTGAAAACGAAGAAATGGGTATAATATTAGAAGACGATTGCTTGCCTCATCAAAGTTTTTTTAAATATTGCGAAGAGCTTTTGGAAAAATATAAAAATAATGAAAAGATTGGCATAATCAGTGGAAATAATCATCAAAGAGGCCGGAAAATAGGAGATTTTAGTTATTATTTTTCTGATATTGCGAATACATGGGGCTGGGCTACTTGGGCTAGAAGCTGGAATGATTTTAGGTTGAATGTAAACGAATTGGATGAAAATCTTGTATTAAATGAAATAAAAAAACTGTTCCCAGAAAAGAAATTTAATAATTTTTGGATAAAAATTTATAAGAAAATGAAAAAAATTGAAACTGACATTTGGGATTATCAATTTTATTTTTCTCAAATTGCAAAAAATAGAATTTTTATAGATCCAAATGTGAATTTGGTCTCTAATATTGGCTATAATGATATAAATGCAACACATACATTTGACAAATATAGTCCTCTTGCGAATATTCCAGTTCAAGCGATGGAATTCCCTTTGAAACATCCAAAGGAAATCTCAGTAAATCACGAAGCGGATAAATTCATTCTTGACAATTTTTATTTGAAAGGACCTTTATTTAAAAGAATTGTGAATAAAATTCGGAGAATTTTTAATAAAATACAAGGATTCTAGGCAAGCCCTTGATCTAGATCCTCTACTGGACAACAGCACTTTTACTATATTAATTGCTTAATGAGAAGTTATTATGCAATATTTATCTATTGAGGAATAGGATGAAAAAAATCTTAAAATTTTTTCTTGCACCTATTATTCGCTACTTTTATAAAAAAATAAAAGGCAAAAATAATCTAATTATTCTACGCAATTCAAATCCACGGGGTTTAAAAATTATTATAGAAGGCAGCGATAATAGCATTATTGTAAATACAATCAAATATTGTAAAGGTTCAATAACAATAAATGGCAATCACTGCCATGTTGAAATAGACGAAAATGCAACATTTATAGGTTCAGCAACAATAAATGGCAATCAATGCCATGTTGAAATAGGTGAAAATGCAACATTTATAGGTTCAGCAACAATAAATGGCAATCAATGTTCTGTTGAAATAGGCGAAAATACAATATTCTCAAATGAGGTTTATTTAGTCTGTGTAGGGAAAGACAATCATATAAAAATCGGTAAAAATTGTCTATTCTCTGACCGTATAGATATTTGGGCAAGCGATACCCATTCAATTTTTGACGAAAATGGAGAATTTATAAACAAAGAAAAAGATGTCATTGTTGGCGATAAAGTATGGATTGGAAGGCACGTGAAAATTTTAAAAGGAGTAGCTATTGGCAATGGGTCTGTTATTGGAATGGGAACTATTCTTACCAAGAATGTTGGTGAAAAAGAACTTGTTGTTGGCAATCCTCAAAGAGTTATAAAAAGAAACATAAGTTGGAGCATAAATTATCCAAATGTGGACAACCTCTGATATAAGCTCTGATTAGTCACCCTTGACTACAGGCTTAAAATTTTCTATATTGAAAACAACAAATAATCGTAAACTGGAGTATAGATTATCCAAATGTAGAGGAAATATGAAAATTGTGTGGTTTATAAAAAGATTTTTACGGTCTGTGTATAGTGCTTGGCTCGTTGCACGTAGCACGAACTTTTCGCTGTATAATCAGCTCGAAAAAATTAAACCTAATGCAAAAGTGCTGAGAGCGCTTGGAAACGGGCCTTCTTTGAACGATAATTTAGATTCATTCGTAGAAGAAAATGTAGATTATTGCGTTGTAAATAAACATATACATCATTCTTCTTTTATGAAGTTAAAACCTAAATACTATTGCTTATTTGATCCAGTCTTTTTCAGGAAACCAGAATTCGAATGTGTAATTGACGATATTTTTTCTATTACAACTTGGGATATGTATTTGTTTATACCGTATTATAAAGAATTTATGGCATATATGAATTCAAAGAAAAACTTGCAAAGCAAGTACATTAAATTAATGCCGTTAAATGCATACACGTATCAATTTAAAGGTTTTGATTCTTGGAAATATTTTTTATACAATCGCAATTTATCTATGCCAAATCCACAAAATGTAATGGTTGCTGCAATTTATGTTGGAATAAGTTTGCGATATAACACTATTGAAATTTACGGTGTGACAAATTCATTTCATAACATTTTTGTAAACCAAAACAATGAGGTATGTGTACAAACGTCTCATTTTTATGAAAAAGAAGAAAAACGAACCACTCTTACCGAGTACAAATTACATGATATTCTGTATGCTAATGCAAGGATGTTTGAATCGTATTGGAAATTAAGAGAATTTGCGGATAAAATCGGTATAAAAATAATAAATAAAACACCTGATTCATTTATAGATGCTTTTGAAAGGAGATAAATCAATGCTCAACAATTCAACCATTCTCGTAACTGGTGGCACGGGTTCCTTTGGCAATGCTTTTGTGCCAATGACATTAAAAAAATATAATCCTAAAAAACTCATAATCTATTCCCGCGATGAAATGAAACAATGGGAAATGGCAAAGAAATTTCCAAACGAAAGCCGTATTCGCTTTTTCATAGGCGATGTTAGAGATAAAGATAGATTATATAGGGCATTTAACGGCGTAGATTATGTTGTTCACGCAGCGGCAACGAAAATTGTTCCCTCAGCTGAGTACAATCCATTTGAATGCATAAAAACGAATGTAAACGGGGCTATGAATGTAGTAGATGCAGCTATAGATGCAGACGTTAAAAGAGTTGTTGCTTTAAGCACAGACAAAGCCAGCTCGCCTATAAATCTATACGGTGCTTCAAAATTATGCAGCGACAAGTTATTTATTGCGGGCAATTCGTATGTAGGTCATAGAGAAACGAAATTTTCTGTTGTCCGTTATGGCAATGTTATGGGTTCGCGTGGGTCTGTTATTCCCTTTTTCATGGAACAAGCAAGAACAGGAGTTTTAAATATCACAGATGAGCGAATGACCAGATTTATGATTTCGCTTGAGCAAGCTGTTGAATTAGTTTGGCAGGCTTTTGACGATATGGAAGGTGGCGAAATTTATGTAAAGAAAATTCCGTCAATGAAACTGCTCGATATAGCACGGGCAGTGTCGGAAAATGCAAAATTAAATATTATCGGCATAAGACCTGGCGAAAAATTGCATGAGCAGATGATAGGAACAGAAGATGCTCCTTATACTTTTGAGTATGAAGGATACTATAAAATTTTGCCTCAAATTATGAATTGGTATAAAGATACTAAGCGAATCAAAAAAGGCAAGCCAGTCTCTGAGAATTTTGTATATACATCTGATAACAATAAGGAGTGGATGGCGATTGAAGAATTGCGGAAATGGATAGAGGACAATAGGGATAAGGTAGGAAAGATTTAGTGAGTAAATTATGTTTAGCGTAAAAGTTTTAAATCAGATAGAAATATAGGAAAAAAGTGGTAATATATGAATTATGACAAACCCATATTAGGAGAAAAGATAATACTAAGAAATATTACTATGGCAAATTGCACTGAAAAATATGTGAATTGGTTAAATGATATAAATGTAAATAGATATTTGGAAAGCCGTTTGTCAATTCAGACATCAGAATCAATTAAAAATTTTGTTTCAAATATACTTGAATCGAAAGATAATTATATGTTTGCTATTTTTCATAAAGAGTCAAATGAACATATCGGGAACGTGAAGATTGGTCCCATCCGTTCGGTTTATAAAAATGCTTTCGTTGGCTATATAATAGGGGATAAAAATTATTGGGGAAAGGGGTTTGCAACCGAAGCGGTGTATCTTGCAACAAAATTTTGTTTCGATGTTTTAAAATTGCACAAAGTAAATGCTGGAGTAATTGCGCATAATATCAGAAGTATTAAAGTTTTAGAAAAATTGGGTTTTAAAAAAGAAGCGTGCATAAGGGATGATGAATTTCAAGATGGTGAATATTGGGATATATATAGGTATGGAATTATCGAAAAAGAACTTACTCCTTCATCTTGCATATCTTCAAGGGATGCAATGAATTTGAATATGAAGCTATGTTTAGGTACTGCTCAATTTGGGTTAGACTATGGTATTAATAATACTAAGGGCAAAATACCAAAAGAAGAAGTTATCAAAATTTTAAATTTTGCATTTGATAATGGAATTACCAATATTGATACAGCAAGTGCCTATGGCAGTAGCGAATCGGTGCTGGGAGAAGGGATTATCCAAATTGGAAAAAATTTTCAAATAATAACAAAATATCCAGCAAATACGGAAATTCGTCCATTTCAATGGATAGAGACTTCATTGGATTTGTTGCATTTAGAAAAAGTTTATGGATATTTATTTCACAACTACTCAATTTTTCAGAATAACCCGAATTATATAGAAGATTTTATAAAGATTAAAGAAACTGGAAAAGCCGAAAAGATAGGTTTTTCATTGTATCATCCTTCTGAGGCGGAATATATTTTGAAAAATAATGTTCCTTGCGATATTGTACAGATTCCATATAATATTTTTGATCAAAGATTTGATTATTTGTTTTCAGAATTTAACAACAAAGCAATTGATGTATATGTACGTTCGGTTTTTTTACAGGGACTTTTTTTTGTTGAACCTGACAAACTTAGTAGCAACTTTGAATCCATAAAAGGTTTTTTGCAGGATATACATCAATTTGCAAAAGATTATTCTATAAATGCCGCTATGCTTTGTTTGGGCTTTGCTTATGCAAACAAAAATGTGTCATATATTGTCATTGGTATAGATTCTCTTGATAATTTGAAAGAAAATATCAGTAATTACTCTTTATTAAAAGATATAACTTTACCTTATAATTCTTTGAAAAAATTTGCGGTTAATGATGAAAATATTATTTTACCATATAATTGGAGGAATTAAATAATCGTGAAAAATATTATAGCAATAATCACAGCACGTGGCGGTTCAAAACGTATACCCAAGAAAAATATTAAAGAATTTTTTGGAAAACCTATGTTGAGTTACGCTATAAACGCCTGCAAAGATTCAGGGCTTTTTTCTGAAATTATGGTTTCCACAGATAGTGATGAAATCGCCGAAATAGCCCGAAACAATGGTGCGCAAGTTCCTTTTATGCGTTCTCAAAAAACTGCAGATGATTATGCAAGCACTTTTGATGTTGTGGAAGAGGTAATAAATAATTACAAGAAAGAAAATCGGGAATATGACTTTCTGTGTTGCGTATATCCTTGCGTTCCTTTTCTTTCTGGGCAAACATTGCAAAGCGCCTACAATCAACTGATCGCATCGAGTAACGATGCTTTGCAACCTGTATGTAAATTTCCGGTTCCGGTAGAATGGGCTATGAAAATTGAAAACGGAATTCTTGTTCCCAACGACAGGAATGCTCAATTAATGCGTTCTCAAGATTTAGTGCCTAAGTATTTTGATGTTGGGATGTTTTATATGGTAAAAACCGCCGTAATGCTCAAGGAACGTTCTCTTCTTCCTCCAAAAACTATGGCGTATATTATGAATGAGAAAGAAGTTCAGGATATTGATACTATTGATGATTGGATAAAGGCAGAGTTTAAATATAAATTTATTAAGGAGATGTAAAAATGGGTAAATCACAGGATTTATATGTAGAGGCTAAAAAGATAATCCCTGGTGGGACACAACTTTTAAGCAAACGTCCAGAACAATTTTTGCCAGATTATTGGCCGGCATATTACAAAAAGGCAAAAGGTTGCAAAGTCTGGGACTTAGACGATAGGGAATATATTGACGTAAGTTATATGGGCATTGGTGCAAATATAGTTGGATATGCTGATGATGATATTGATAGTGCCGTTAAAAATGTCATTGACTCATGCAATATGACTACGCTAAACCCGCCTGAAGAAGTAGAACTTGCCAAAAAACTGATACAACTTCATTCATGGGCACAAATGGCACGTTTCACGCGGAGTGGCGGGGAAGCTATGATGGTTTCTGTACGAATAGCTAGAGCTGCTACGGGTAAGGACATTGTTCTTTTCTGCGGTTATCATGGCTGGCACGACTGGTATATTGCGGCAAATCTTTCCAACGACTCAGCCTTAGATGGTCAATTATTACCGGGACTTAAACCCACCGGAGTACCACGGCATTTAAAAGATACATCATTTCCATTCAATTTTAATAACAAAACCGAAATGCAAAACTTAATGGAAAAATATAAAGGCAAAATTGCCGCTATAGTTATGGAACCAATTCGCAATGTTGAACCAGAAGAAGGTTTTTGGGAATACATTCAATCTGAGACAAAGAAAAACGGAATAGCATTAATCATTGATGAGGTAACCGCTGGTTGGCGGCTTAATTTGGGTGGTGCCCATCTTATATACGCAATAGAACCTGATGTTGCTGTTTTTGCAAAGGGAACGAGCAATGGATATCCAATGGCAGCTATTATCGGGAAGAAAAAATTTATGGATGCTGCCCAAGATTCGTTTATAAGCAGCACCTATTGGACGGAACGCATAGGTCCAACGGCAGCTTTGGCAACAATACAAAAAATGGAACAGAACAAAATTTCGGAACATCTTATAAAGATAGGAAAGATTGTACAGAATGGATGGAATAGTATCGCCAAGAAAACAGGGCTTTCCATTCATGTCGGTTCCATTTATCCGTTAAGCCATTTTGATTTTCAGGATAAAGAACCGTTGGTGCTAAAAACTCTTTTCACGCAAGAA
>JGI20170J14366_1000846_pt1 | contig 13285 bp, 13 predicted proteins | sample TergutNc150P3_FD_14366 | JGI IMG/M metagenome (IMG submission 14366) | reverse complement strand
CCGGCATATTTGGACTCCACATAATCCAAAAATGGCTCTGCAGAGAGGCTTTTCCCGGTTACGGTTTTAAGCAGTTCGGATGGATCCTTCCGGCACCCCCAGATATAAATTGTTTCTTTCAACCAATCCCTGATGGGGGCGAAATTACCCTGGGCAATTTGCAGCTCCGCATCAGGTATCTCCGATCTAAGTTTTTCCCAAAACTGAAGGCCATAAAGATTCCCAAGGGCGTAACTGGGAAAGTATCCAAAAGAGCCCATTGACCAGTGTACATCCTGTAGCACGCCGTCGGCATCGGTTTCCGGCTGGACTCCAAGCAATTCTTTCATCTTTTCCCGCCAGAAGTCCGGAAGCTTTGCGGGATCGAGCTTACCATGGAAAAGTTCCCTTTCAATTTCAAACCTGACGATAATGTGGAGGCTGTAGGTTACTTCGTCAGCTTCAATACGGATAAGAGAAGGCTCAACCAGGTTAATTGCCCTGTAAAAATCTTCGGCTGTAAATGCTGACAGCTGGCCTGGAAAATAGGAGCGCAGTACAGGATACATCGCTTCCCAAAAGGCACGGCTGCGCCCAATGACATTTTCCCACAGCCGCGACTGGGACTCGTGGATGCCCATGGAAGCCCCGTCGGCAAGACTGGACAGGCGGAGTTCTTCCGGGAAACCCATCTCGTAAAAAGCGTGGCCCGCTTCGTGTATAGTGGAAAAAATACCGGACTGAACCTGCCGCTTTAAATAACGGGTGGTTATGCGTATATCGTCAGAACCCAGCGTGGTTGTAAAGGGATGGGCGGAAATATCCAGGCGCCCCCTGTTTGTATCAAAATTAAGGCGTTTTAACAGATCCCTGCTGAAACCGGCCTGTTTTTCAACATCAAATTCCTGGTCCAAAAAAGAATAATCGGGCCGCAGCTTCGAAGAGATTTTTTTAAGCAACTCTCCAAGCCTTTTACCCAGGGGCGTAAAAACCTCGCTAATAGCCTTAACGCCCATACCCTTTTCGTAAATATCCAAAAGACCGTCGTATGAGTTGTCTTTGTAGCCCCAGTAAATGGCCCGTTGCCGGGAAAAATCGATCATCTTTACCAAATGAGGCAAAAAAGCGGAAAAGTTATTGTCCCGCCGGGCGCTTACCCAGGCGGCCTGGGAAAGCCCTTCGGCACGGGCTGCCGCTGAGACGAAATCCCCAGGGAGCTTCACAGCGCGGTCGTAATTACGACGCAGGACTTTGAGAAAATCCCGCTCCAGCTCCGGCAGCTTTTCGTCGCCGCTGGGGTTTTCCGTCGAAGAACCCAACTCAGATAGTAGCCGCCCGGTTTCAGGCGAAGTCAGTTTTTCGTGCGCTATGCCTTCAAGCAGGGCCAGTTGCTCGGAGCGCTCCTCTACCCCCTTTTCAGGAAGGTAGGTCTCCTGATCCCAGTGTAGAACCGACGCCGCCCTTCCCAGATAAAGGCTTTCCCTGTCTATTGTATGCAATTTTTCCAGTAATTCAGATGAACCCATTGCTCCCCCCGATTTGCTCTAATATAAAAATAAACGCATATTGTGGATTTGTCAAAAGCAGTAATCTCAGTTACACTATGGCCAGAGGGTTAATTGCGATGGGAATGATACAAACGGAAATTACGTTGAAAAATGCGACGGATGAAAGCAAAGCAAGAGAAGGGCTAATTAGGGAACAAGAAATACGATCCATCACATTGACCGCCGTGGTGGATACAGGCGCGGCGTCCCTGGTTATTGGTGAGGAATTACGCGAAAAACTTGGCCTTTGCATAGTGGAAGAACGAAGCGTCAAGCTGGCCGATGGCAGGCAGACAGCCTGCAAGCTGACCGAAACGGTGGAAGTCCATTGGAAGAACCGTCATTGGCCCTGCGCAGCCATGGTTATCCCAAACGCGGAAACTGTTTTATTGGGCGCAATCCCCCTTGAAGGCATGGATTTGATGATCAACCCCAAGACTCAGGAACTGGTGGGCGTACACGGCGACACTGTGGAATATATGGTATTATGATGAAAGATCGTCTTGTATGGCAGGAAGAAGGCCGGAAAACCGTTTTTACTTGCCCTGTTTTCAGCGTAAATGAGCGCATCTGTCGTTCCCCAGACGGTGACTTGAAAACATTTACCATTCTGGACGCATCGGACTGGGCTATTGTGATACCGGTGCTTGAAACGGAACAGGGCAGAAAGTTCGTGATGGTCAGGCAATGGCGGCACGGCGCTCGGGAGCTGAGCCTGGAATTCCCCGGCGGGGTTTTTGAAAAGGGCGAATACGCTGAAACAGCGGGTGCAAGGGAATTGAAGGAAGAAACCGGATACAGCGCCGGAAGAATTCAAAAACTGGGAGAATTCAGCCCAAATCCCGCAATCATGGCCAACAGGGTACACTTTTTCCTTGCGACGGATCTAAGCTCCCCTGTCAGCCAGCAACTTGACGAAGACGAATATGTGAAAGTCGAAACCCATGCCGTAGAGGAAGTCCTCAACGGCATGGGAAAACCGCCCTACATCCACGCCCTCATGGGCACGGCAATGGCCTTGTATCTACAACAGACATCATTGATGAAGTAAATACGTATTCCCGGGATCCCACATACCCAGCCTAGTCTCTCCCCGTATGCTGGGAATATCCAGCACCATCCCAGGCTCAATAAGATCGGGATTATTGGCATCGGGCATTTTTGACTTGTTTGCTTCGTAAAGGACTTTCCACACATTGGGATCGTTATAGGCCCAGGGGCGGCCGGCTATGTTCCAAAAGCAGTCCCTGAAAGTACTCCACGCACGCACCGTATACTGAGCGGGAAGCGGATCCGGCACACTCCCGTCAACGTAAGCCAGGGCCGCAAGAACACGGTTCGCCGCTTCAATGGCGTCATCCCACCTTTCCGCCGTCCGGAAAGAGCGGGCCTCGGCGTAGGCGGCTTGAGCTTCCCTGTATTCCTCCGGATATTTTGTGGCGGCTCTTAAGGAAGTGGCATATTCCAGCCTTTTTCCGGCGGCGTAAATTGCCTGGTCGGTTTCAGCCATTTTGAGCCTTAACCTCACATAGGCATCTGAAAGCTCGGCATAGCGAATTGCCTCAGCAGAATACCTAATGGAACTGTCGTAATCCCCTTCCGCGTAAGCCAGCCTGGCCAGGTTGGCATGGCGCAGGCTTTCCATGTAGTAACTGTTATTCCTGATAGCCAACGAGACATTCGTTTCGGTTCCTTGAGCGGTAACTATCATTAAGTTGCCGATTAGCAATATTGCCAGGATTATCGGGCTGTATTTCATTGCACACCCCCTTCAAGTATCAACTCAGCATTTCTGGCGGTTTCATCGCTTTCCGCCACCCTTTGGTCGGCCCTTCTCAGGGCTTCTTCCGCCATCAATCGTTTTTCGAAGGCCAGCAGGGAGGCCATTCTAAAGATGGACAGACATTCCTCGTAAAGCGGGGCGGCCTCTTCGTACCTTTGTCCACTGTAGGCCGAATTGGCCCGGTTATAAATGGCTTCGGCCAAATTGAATTCCTGCCGGGCAGCCGTATCGGCTTTGAGGTCCAGGGCCGTCTGGCGTTCGGTGGACGCGCCAACATTCAAATACATCATCCAGGCGGTTGTAGCCGCATCCTTAGCGGCCTTGAAGTCATTTGCCTGCCATTTATCAATAGCATCTAAAGCAACGTCATCAGCCTGCGAAAGGGCATTGGGAAACATCACTTCGGCTCTCTCCGCGATTATCTCCCTCACATCGTATGCATTCCGCGCGGCTTTAAGAGCGGAATACATTGCCAGAGCTTCGGCTGCGCCAAGTTTCGCGCCGTCGTAATCCTTTGCCTCCCATTTATCAATCGTATCCAGGCCAAAGGTATCTACTTGGGACAGGACATCGGGAATCAGTTCCCTGGCTCTCTCCGCGATATCTTCCCTTATATAATAGGCTGTAACCCCGTCTTTTAAGGCGGTGTACATTGCCAGAGCGTCGTCAGCGCTGGACTTTGCGCCATAATAGTCTTTCGCCTGGTATTTATCTTCGGCGTCCGTAACGGCATTATCCGCATCGAAAAGGTAATCGGGAACCAGCTCCCCTGCGCCGGCGTTTACAGCCGCGGAGCGGGCATCGCTTAATTCTTTCGCTTTATCCTCGTAATACAGACCACTGATCTTCTCGATCAGGGTCTCATAGGCTTCCGCCGCTGCAATATAACGCGTAGTGGATTCCTGTGCGCCATCCCTTGTGGATGTGTTTTTCTGTTGCTCTGCCTGGCTGAACAGAGACTCTGCGGAATCCCAATCCGAAGGGAAATAGGAAGAAGCGTCAAAATCGCCTGCCAGTTTCCGCGCGGTTGCCGCCCTTGCGGCTGCTTCGTTCAGGGTATTCAATGTCGCCTGATCGGGAGCCGGAACTGAAGGAGGGGGGCTTACCGCCGGAGGAGGGCTTGTCGGTTCCGGAGCCGTTTCTACCGGCGGAGGCGGAGTTCCGGCACAGGAGACAGCCATAAAAACAGCCGCCAGGCTCAACAGGATTAAGCAAATACATTTTTTCTTCATAAGCGACTCCCCAATTTCAGATATTCCAGGATATATTTATAACATCCCTATTATACCACCACCATCATAAGGAAACAATGGCTGTTCTGGTCAGCTCGTCGCATCTTTCATTATATTCATTGCCTGCGTGGCCCCTAACCCAAACCCAGCTTACGGGGAACTGCCCGGCGAGAGCCTCCAGACGCTGCCAAAGATCCTGGTTTTTCACCGGTTTTTTATCGCTGGTTTTCCATCCTTTTTTCTTCCACTCCGCCAGCCAAAGGGTTATGCCCTTCTGGACGTACTGGGAATCCGTGTAAACAGTGATTTTTTCTTCCTTCTTTTCATCCAGAGCCAGGAATTCCAAGGCCGCAATAACAGCCTGGAGTTCCATCCTGTTGTTGGTAGTGAGCTTCTCCGCGCCCCATTTTTCGGCAAAAGGAACCCCGCCCTTAATGATTACATAAGCCCAGCCGCCAGGCCCGGGATTTCCCGAACAGCCGCCGTCGGTGTATATTTCCATGCAGGCGCCTCCTGCCTTTCCATCATGCCCGGTTTTTTTCCCCATGTCAAATTTTTGGCCTTACCCCTTGCCCATTTTCTGTCAATCTAGTACTCTTAGTACAATCCATTATGGGTATATTTAAAAGCTCTTGTATTCAACCTCCCGTTCGGGAGTTAAATATTTACAGTATACCGGTTTCTCAGACGCTAAGGTAAAATTTTAAGCGCAAAGAAACCGGGAATAACGGACTATAGTCCGGAGGAGAGTAGGAAACATGGCAAAACAACTTATTTTCAACGAGGAAGGCCGCCGGAGGTTGCTTTCGGGGGTTGAGCAAATTTCCCAGGCAGTCAAGGTAACCCTGGGTCCAAAAGGCAGAAACGTCCTTCTGGACAAGAAATTCGGCGCGCCCACAGTCACAAAGGACGGGGTTTCGGTGGCAAAAGAAGTAGAACTGGCAGACCCTTACGAGAACATGGGTGCCCAGCTTCTAAAAGAAGTGGCTACAAAAACCAACGACGTGGCCGGCGACGGGACTACCACTGCTACGGTTTTGGCCTATTCCATGGTAAAAGAAGGGCTTAAATCCGTCGCCGCAGGCATGACCCCCCTGGAACTGAAACGCGGCATGGATAAGGCCGTACAAATCGCGGTAGAAGAAATCAAGAAGAATTCCAAGAAGATCAACGAAAAAGAAGAAATTTCCCACGTGGCCTCGGTTTCAGCCAACAACGACAACGAGATAGGCACCACTATTGCAGATGCCATGGAAAAAGTCGGAAAAGACGGCGTAATTACCGTTGAAGAATCCAAAACCATGGATACCACCATTGAGTTTGTGGAAGGAATGCAGTTCGACCGGGGCTACATCTCCGCTTACTTCGTAACGGACCGCGACACCATGACCAGCGTGTACGAGGATGTATATATTCTGATTCACGACAAGAAAATCTCCGGTATGAAGGACATGCTTCCCCTGCTGGAAAAAGTCGCCCAAAGCGGCAAGCCCTTCCTTATCATTGCCGAGGATGTGGACGGCGAGGCCCTCTCCACCCTGGTTGTGAACAGTCTCCGCGGTACCCTGCGGGCCTGCGCGGTAAAAGCGCCCGGCTTTGGCGACCGCAGAAAAGCCATGCTGGAAGACATCGCGATTCTTACCGGAGGCGAGGTTATTTCCGAGGAATTGGGCCTTAAACTCGAAAATACTGACATTTCCCAGCTGGGCAAGGCCAAAACCGTAAAAATCGACAAGGACAACACCACCATAATTAACGGCGCGGGAAAGCAGAAGGAAATACAGGAAAGAATCGCCCAGATAAAGGCGCAAATCGAGGAAACCACCAGCGACTACGACAAGGAAAAACTCCACGAAAGGCTTGCCAAGCTTGCGGGCGGCGTGGCGGTTATAAACGTGGGCGCGGCCACCGAAGTCGAACTGAAAGAAAAGAAACACCGCGTAGAAGACGCCCTGTCCGCCACGCGCGCGGCTATTGACGAAGGCATAGTTTCAGGCGGTGCAATTGCCATGATTCAGGCCGCCATTGCGCTGGACAAAGCCGATACCGCATCTCTTTCGGACGATGAAAAAGTAGGCTTCAAGATCGTGAAGCGCGCCCTGGAAGAACCAATCCGCCAGATCGCTGAAAACGCGGGCCTTGACGGAGCGGTTGTCGCCGAGAAAGCCAAAAACGAAAAGAAAGGCATTGGCTTTGACGCGGCAAAGATGGAATGGGTAGACATGATAAAAGCGGGCATCATCGACCCCGCCAAGGTTACCCGCTCCGCCCTGCAGAACGCTGCCTCCGTGGCCAGCCTGCTCCTGTTGACCGAATGTGCCATCACCGACCTTCCCGAAAAGAAAGAAGCCCCGGCAATGCCCGGTGGCGGGATGGGCGGCATGGGAGGAATGGACTACTGATAAAACCGCTTCGCGGTTTTATCACAATATTGCATAAAAAAGCCGCTCGAAAGAGCGGCTTTTTTCACCTTGGCGTAAACTTCACCTTTTGCTCAGCCGGAACTTCCGGCATTATTTCAAGATTTTGCGAGAAACGCCTGCATTTCGGCTATTGCCGCCTTGTGCTGTTCGATCAGTTTTTGTATATCATCTACCAGTTTGGCTGACACAGTACGACCTTGATCAATTTCGGCTTGCACTTGAGCTTGCGCGTTTTTAATCTTGGCTTCCAAAAGATCAATATTGTTCTTTAGCCTTTTATACGTAGCCGCGTCACTGTTACTTGTGATTTTCGTTTTGATATCCGCCAAGGTCGATTCAAACTGCGAAGAATTCGCAGTTGCCTCGGTTACCGCCTGTTGCGCGTTTTGTTTGGTCTGAGCCGATGTCGGTTGTGAAGACGCACCCGTCTGTTGGGCGAACACCAATATACCGGCAAAAAGCAACATAATGGTTAATAAAATAGTCCGTTTCATTGTATTTCCTCCAATAAAACAAAAAGATTAAGATGAAAAAACCCCATCTTATCTTATTATCTGACTGTACTAATGGGTTGTCAAGGTAACGCCGGAGGTAGTGGCGCAGAAAACTATATGGCAGAGTAAGAACCTCCCTATACATTCCCGCACATCGCNCTAATCTTATCCTGAACGCTTACCCCGTCAATGCCGTAGCCNATGGCNTCCCAGCCTTCTATTTTATGGCGGGCGAAAATTTCAAGCCGCTTGATGTCCCCNAAGAGCCGGACAATCCTGTCCCTGACAATGGGCGGTTTTACCGAGTGCCCCATCCTTGGGTGCATTATTATTTGGGGGACGGTTTTGTCAACGGATTTTATGTGGCCTCTCATCCCAAGCAGGCAAATTTCAATGTTTGCCTTTGTGTAGCTTCCCATACCGTGTATCGGGGAGCCGTCTTTTTTCGTTTTTACCCACGAAAAAGCGCAGGTTTTGTACTTAAAGCCCCAGGCATCAATTACCGCGAAGGCATCGCGCAGGGCGGGCATGGTTGCCCAAAGAAAGAGGGCGCAGTTTTTATCGCGCAGAAGTTTTACGTCCAGGGCGCATATTTCATCGGTGGACATTGTTTCGTAGTGTTTTTCGGGGGCAAAATGCCCTCCGTCTTTGCCCTCGCCCCAAAGGTACTTCCACGGCGGATCGGCGTATATTATCTGGTACTTCACAATTAAAGCGCCGAGGCTATAGCCTCTTCCAAAGCCTTCTCAAGCAATTCCACTGGCGGCTCGGAAATGTACCCCAGCTTCTTTAAATCCTCGACAACAGAGCGGGCGGCTTCTATGTCGGACTTGGCGCGGCGATACACTTCGTCCCAGGAAAGGTGCACGCCGGCTATGCCCTCCGCTACGGCCTCCTGAGCCGTGTCCGCAGCTTCTACGGCAAAGACTTCGGTTTCGTCCATTGAGGCAATTATATTTTCCGGAGTGATCCCGCGCTTTTCGGAAAAATCCGCGATTGAATGGGCGCAGCGTATGGCCATTCCGTCGGTGATCTTTTTGGCGCGCACAAGCAGTGCGCCTTTTAGAATGCCGGGAAAGCAAACCGAGTTGTTTACCTGGTTCGGAAAATCGGCGCGGCCCGTCGCGACTATGAAAGCCCCCTCCTCTTTCGCTGCATAAGGCCAGATTTCAGGCACAGGGTTGGCGCAGGTAAACACTATGGAGCGTTGCGCCATGGAACGGATCCACGGGCGTTTCACCGTATCGGGGTTCGGGGTTGAAAGCGCGATAAGCACGTCCGCGCCCTTCATTGCCTCGTCCATGGAATTAACCCTGCCGGAATTGGTCTTCTCGCAGATTTCCCACTTACGGTAATTGAGCTTGTCGTTTTTAATATCTTCCCTGCCTTTGTGAAGTCCGCCCTTTGAATCGAACACAAGCATCTTGTCCGGATCGCCGCCGTCGGCAAGGATGAGCCGGGCAACTGTGGTGTTTGAAGCTCCAGCTCCCAGCAAAACAATTCTTGCCTCCGAAAGCTTTTTGTCAGCCAGTTTCAGCGCGTTGATCAAAGCCGCAAGCGTAACGCAGGCGGTTCCCTGGGCGTCGTCATGCCAGACGGGAATATCGCAGGCTTCCCTAAGCTCATCCAAAACCTTGTAGCAGTTAGGCTGGCTGATGTCTTCCAGATTTATCGCCCCGAAGGAATGTTGCGCCATCTTAACAAATTCAATCAATTTTTCCGGATCGTTTTTTCCGTTTTTATCCTTTGAATCCACGCAAAGTGCCACCGCGTCAATGCCGCCCAAGTACTTCATGAGCATGGCCTTGCCTTCCATAACGCCAAGCCCGCCGGGTGGGGTGCAGTCTCCGTCGCCCAGAACGCGAGTGGAATCCGAAACCACCGCCACCAGGTTTCCCCGGTTTGAAAGCGCAAACGAAGCGTCCCGAGCGTCGCGAATTGCCGTAGAAACTGCGGAAACGCCGGGAGTGTACCATACATTGAACCAGGCGTTGCCGTAGATGCCGCACTTTGGCAGGGTCTGCATTTTCCCGCCGTAGAAGCGGTGGGCGGATAGCGAAAGGTTTTTCAGAAACTGTGTCCTGGCGCGTGCCTTTTGGTCGTCGGTAAAATCCACCGGAAACAAACTGTCCAGGTTTTTAAGAGTTGGATCGATTCGCATAATCACACCGCGCAACAGTGTTTGTATTTTTTCCCTGAGCCGCAGGGACAGGGGTCGTTTCTGCCAATTTTGGGCCCAACGCGAACAACGGTATCCGGCTTTACCTCGCCTTCCGTGTAAAACCAGCGGTCGTTGGTTTTTACAAACGAGGCCTTTTCGCGGTGGGCTTCCTTTAGGCCGTCCATCTCGTAAGACGCTTCAAATTCAACGATCCCTTCCGTATCTTTTGCGCCGCCTTTCTCAGTAGAAAGAATTTTTAATCCAAGCCATTTGGAGTTTTCGCTCCATTCCTTTGTCTGCTTGACATCGATCTTTTCCTTTTCATCCTGCGAACAAGTCTCAATAATGTAATCTATTTCGTGTTCGGCATAGGCGGAATAGCGGCTGCGCATCAAGGCTTCGGCTGTGGGCGCGTCCTTCTTCCCCTTGATGTAGGGCTCGCAACATTCCCTGTAAGCGCGGCCTGAACCGCAAGGACAAGCTTTCATAGATTCTCCTTCGATAAAACATCTTTTAGTGCCTCTGATTCCGCAGGAATGGTTTTTGCTTTGACAGTCCGCTCCATTGCTTTTTTAAGCGAAGGGGGAACAGGCACGGGCCCGGTAAGCGGTTCAACCGTTTCGGCGAATTTGGCCGGATGAGCGGTGGAAAAAATTGCCAGGGTTTTTTCTTTCGCCAGTTTCCCGGCCTCCCTTAATTTATCCGCAGCTTTCCAGGCCACTGCGCTGTGGGGATCCAGGTAATAACCGCAGTGGGCAAACACCCCGGAAATTGTCTCTTTGGTTTCGCTGTCGCTGACCGAAGCGCCCATAATAATATCGCGCATTTGAGCCAAGGAAAAATGCGCAGACATGCGCTCAAAGTTGCTGGGAGCGCCAACATCCATTGCGTTGGACAACGTGGCTTTTGAAAGCCTCTCCTCGTAGCTTCCGCTTTCAAGGTAATCGGGCACCGTTTTATTTATGTTTGTGGCCGCGATAAATTTCCCGATAGGAGCGCCCATCTTCCAGGCGTAAAGGCCGGCTGTCAGGTTCCCGAAATTGCCGGACGGAACCGAGAACGTCCCTTCCGGCGCTCCTCCGGCGGCGGCGGCATAATAAGCAGACTGCGGTATAAGGCGGGATATGTTAATCGAATTCGCCGAAGACAAAACAAACTTTTTTTTCAGATCCGCGTCGGCAAAGGCCTGTTTTACAAGGCGCTGGCAATCGTCGAAGCTGCCTTCCACAGCAATGGCGGAAGTGTTGCCACCGAGACCTGCAATCTGCCTCTCCTGCAAGGAAGAAACCCTGCCTTTTGGATAGAGAACCGTCACGGAAATACCTTCCACGCCGAAAAAGCCGTCGGCAACCGCCCCGCCGGTGTCGCCGGATGTGGCTACGAGAATCTTGAGCGGCTTGTCCTCCCCCCGGCGAAGGTAGGAAAAAGCGCGGGCCATAAAACGCGCACCGAAATCCTTAAACGCAGCAGTCGGGCCGTGAAAAAGTTCCAGCACCATCCGATCCCCGGCGCGTACCAGGGGCGCGGAAAACGGATAGGCCGATTGAAGCATATCAAACAAGGCAGATTTGGGAATATCATCTTCCACCCAGGGGGCAATGGTTTCAAAGGCGATTTCAGGGTACGCCATTTTTCCCAGCGAAGACTTCGCGGCAGCTCTCAACTGCGGAACCTCTTCCGGAACGAAAAGCCCGCCGTCCGGGGCAAGGCCAGCAAGAGAAGCGACTGCAAAACTAAAGCCTTCATTTTTGTTTCTGGTGCTATAGTAGCGCATGAAGATATGTTAGCATAAAAGGCAAAGGGATTAAAGCGGAGCATTGTCATGGCCAACAAAATTGAAGATGACGAGATCGAATGTGAGATAATCGAGTCCTACGGGATCTTTTCCGCCGGGGCAAAGAACTGGAACAAGGAAGTAAACCTTGTCAGCTGGAACGGAAGGCCCGCTAAACTGGACATCCGCTCCTGGCAAAGCAACCATGAAAAATGCGGCAAGGGCATTGCCCTTACAAGGGAGGAGACGGAAGAACTGGTCAAACTCTTGAATAAAATTCTTAAGCAGAAGGATACAAAAGCGGAACAAAAAACCAGAACCAAAACCAGGGAGAAAAAAAGCCAAGCCCCAAAGAAGCCGGAACCCCCAAAAACCCTGGAACCTTTTTACGGCGAGCTGGAACTGCAATTCGGCGTTGGCCCTGATAAGTGCAAAAGCGCACGCAACACCCTGCTAAAAAAGTACCACCCCGACCGAAACAGCGAAAACATAGCCTTTGCCACAAAGAAAACAATCAAAATAAAGGAAGCCTACGACAAGATCATGGAATGGTGGAATAGAGAGGCAAAATGATCTTGTTTTCTTGCCCGATTGTTCTTCTCGACAATTTAGGAGCGAAACATTATACTAAGACACAGGAGACTCTATATGGAACTGAGCTATACCTATTGGAAAGATGATGGATGGTATGTAGGCCATCTGGATGACTACCCCGATTACACTACTCAGGGAGAAACCCTTGAGGAATTTGAAGATATGCTCCGTTCTTTATACGAAGATATAAAAACTTTTGATTTTTCCTTTGTCCACCACCATGGCAAACTAAAAATAGCATGAAAAGGACAGAGTTAATAAAAAAAATCACCGACCTGGGCGCGGTAATTGAACGGCATGGCTTGAAGCACGATTAGTACATCAGAAAAGATACCAATGTCGGACAAGCGGTACCACGGCATACCGAAATAAAAGAATCCACCGCCCGTCTTATTATAAAGGCCTTCTCATAAAATTTAATGGCTGACATTTTCGCCATAGCAAAAAAAATTGGCAATCTCCAAAGCACCATTTACATCAGCAACAGTCTCAGTTCCATATATACCTACAAAAACACCATCAGCAAAGGTGTCATTACCTTTCTCAAGAGCAGAGCTTGGAGGTATCCAATAAGTAAGAATTAACCACGGAGTTCACAGAAGAACACGGAGTTTTGATATGAAAATCTTTATTTCATGGAATTTGAAGGTTAGACATGGTTTTCTAACAGCAAGTTCGTGTTGGTTAGTGTTGGTTCGTGGTAAAATTGATTTCTGTGTCCTTGACCTTTAAGCCTTATTTATGTATTTTTTACATAGAAAATCCGAAATTCCCAAAACACATTTTGGGGTATTCTTGGTTTTCCAAAAAAACGTGAAAATACTAAAATATAGGAAGCCCTAATGTCAAAACAAAACCATGACCACGGAAGCACCGGTGATTCAAAAGCGGAAATCAAGATGACACCCCCTGAAAAAGCAGAAGGCGAGGCGCTGCTACCGCTCGAAAGACCGGACGACGTACAACAGGAAAGTTCTGCTTCCTCTGCGACTGAAGGATCTGAGGCGAAACCTGTTGATTTGGCGCAAAAGGCCGCGGAGCTGGAAGCAAAACTGGCGGAATTGAACGACCAATACCTCAGAAAGGCGGCGGATTTTGAGAATTACCGCAAGCGGATGATTCGGGAAAAGCAGGAATTAAACGATTTTGCCAATCAGAACCTGATTTTGGGCCTTCTCCCTGTTATTGACGACTTTGAAAGGGCCATTAAATCCGTTGAAACAAGCCCTGCTTTGCAGACCGTTCCGGATTTCAAGAGCTTTTACGAAGGCGTTACCATGATAGAAAAGCGCCTTTAT
>JGI20170J14366_1000834_pt1 | contig 13357 bp, 10 predicted proteins | sample TergutNc150P3_FD_14366 | JGI IMG/M metagenome (IMG submission 14366) | reverse complement strand
TTTAGGCAGCGAGCAAGCCGAAAATCGCGCACTGAGCACAGAGTAGGCGTGAGAAGAAGGGAGTTATTATGAGGTTAAACAGAGTTCTTCTATTGGCGGCGTATATCAGTTGTATGTTATTCGCCATGGTATTCACAATTTCGTGTTCAGGCGATAAAGGGGCGAGAGGCCCCGCCGGTATTGACGGCAAAAGCTGCAAGGCTGAACCCATGCCCAACCCAGATCAGGGTTATGTTCTTTCTTGCGGCGGAGAAGTGGTCGGTAACATTTTGAACGGCTTAAACGCCGACGGCACACTCCCCGGCGGCACGCCTAGCTGCCACATTGCCCCAACACCCACCGCAGGCTATGCGTTCACCCTAACTTGCGGCAACGACATAGTAAATATTCCGGCACGCACAAGCGGCGGCGGCGGCGGCGGCAGCTGCACAGTAACCCAGCCAAGCGACTACAATACATTCTGGCTAAGAATGGATTGCGGCGCCATAGTAGATATATGCTTGAACAGCGGCGCATTCGACCCCACAAAGTCTGTCTGTACCAATGGCCTTGCTCGCGAGGTTGACATAAACAGAGTTGCTTACAACTACGCTGTACTCAGCTTTAACGACGCTGATTATTATGATTCTTTGCTAGCTGGCTTGGATCTTCCAGCAGCTAGCAATTGGGACAACTGGACTACCACGGTGCTCCCTGTAAGAGCCGGTCTTATCGTTCCAAGGAGTTCTTTTGTATGCCATCCCACCCTTGGCAGCAAATTTGCCAGCAATAATTATGTTTATGACCAAGCAGACGAATACGACCCGAACGTGGACTTCTGCCAGCCTATAGGCGGCGGCTATAAAACCGAGCCATTGTGCGGCGGCAGGGACTATGCAAATGACAAGTTCTGCTTCTACAGCAAACCAAATGCACTTGGCAAGCAAAGGGAGAATGTGCTATACAGGTGCGGCTACGTAGATCCCACCACTAACGGCAAACCATTCACCTACAAAGAGTTCTGCCAGCTAACTGAGGCTGTATACAGAGACACCACAAGATCCAAAGACCCCATCTCAGGCTTGATCCAAAGCTATCCTACAGTTAGGAGCGGAATCACCAATAACTACAAGAGCGCAACCGCCACCGTGAAAGAACTTTGCGCAGGCGATGATGCATGGTGGGACGAAAATGTGAAAGTAAGCGGCTTCCAGATACAATCGAGCGACTATAGCAATAACCCTGGCGTTTACAGCATATATTCTTATGCAGGCGTCTCAGCAGGTGGTGTTTCCAGGCCAGCCATAACAGCGACAACCAACACCGCCTCAACAGTTGCGGACGCAGGCGTAACCTCCGGCACTCTCCCTCAGTACGGCATTATGTCCAGCTTATCATTGACCACCACCGCCACCACTGGCATAACAACCTTCACCCTGCTGAAGCCATTCTATGGCTTTGATTCAAACGCTGAAGGCCCGATTTTGTTCGGCGAGCGCACCTGCCCAACCACCGGCGCAAAAGCAGTTGTGGCAAAATGCGGCGTTGCCAATTCCACCAGCGGCAGCACCAGCTCCTTTTCTGACGGCAACGCAGTGCTGACATATAACCCCCTCACCCATTTCTGCCGCGTGAATTCAAAATATAAAACCACCGGCGCCGATGCCGACCTCCAGAAGGTGGAAATTGTTCCTCTATGCGTGGCCAGCACCAGCACAAGCACCAAAAACGGAACCAGCTATGACGGAAGGGAATATCAGTGCAACCCAGCAGATGGCAAGCCAGGCAAACGCTGCCAGCAAGACTTCTACAATCCATTGACCCAGTTCTGCTACGATCCAACCGGCGTTGCTTTGAAAGGCGACTACTGCTTCGGTGACGCTGTTCCTTCAAGCTATGACCCTCGTCAGTCTTTCTGCTCATTCGATTCCAGAAAATACGATGAAGCAGACAGAATGTCAGTGAAAACATCTCTTTGCAGCGGCACAGGCGGCCCAGCTTTGAGAGAATTCAACAAGCAAGACTGGAACTGGCAATACTGCACCAAAGCAACTCTTGACGGCGTTCTAAGCTGCCAGAGATACGAAATAAACGATCCTTACAATGGTGCAAAGTGCATCTGCGTTGACGGCGCAGTAGCTGACCAAGGTGCAAGATGCGAATGCGCTGTAGGTACCTACAAAGGCGCAATCAACGCCTGCCAGTGCCCCAACGGCAAATTCTTGGAACTGCTTAAGGACGGCGCCCCTGCTTGCGTATCAATCGCAGGTGGCGGCACAACCACTACCCCAAACACCACCAGTGATAATTGCCACATCAAACCCGCCACTGGTTCCACCACTTGCGGCAAATGCGACGATCTAACCACTGGAGCTGGCAGTGCAACCAATCCTCTCAGGCAAGTCTGGGATCCATACGCTCTTAATTCCTCCAATCAAGTTGTATCTGCTTGCGTAATAATAGCCGATTGCCGCTATGGCTACACAAACGGCTGGGTTTGCAATCCTCCTCCTTCCTGCACTCCAGGCGTTGACGCTGGCGCTGCCCAGAACTGCTCCAACGCCAACTGCGCATCATCTGGCGGCTTCTGGAACGCCGGAACTTCCAACTGCGATATCAAAGCGACTTGCACAACTCCTAATGGGAACTGGAATTCAAGCAACAACACATGCGCAACAGATTGCAGCGGTTTAACCCCCAACTGGGATGCGAGCATCAACCAATGCGTAGCAGCAGCCTGCAGCTCAACCAATCTTGGCGCTTGCAACAGTAGTAATTGCTATAGTGATGCTAGCGGCGTATGGAATACTTTAGGTGGTGCTGGTTATACTCCGACTTGCGTTGCCAATTCAGCAGCCTGCCCAGAAACATCAACTGAAGACAGCTCCAACCATACATGCAAATGCCAGGCGGGAACCAAAACAAATTGGAACACCGCCAAGCAGAAGTGCGTGGATAGCGATGGATGCCCCACAGGATATACAGATGATTCTGGAACCTGCAAAGACACCAATGGCTGCACAGAGAGCCAGACATGGAATTCCACAAATTCAGCTTGCGAATAATACAAACCAACCTACGATAACCAACAACACATGACCTCCCCTGCCCCCTTCGCGAAAGCGGAGGGGGCTTCGGGGTTTACGGGGGGCTGGTTTTGGAAAGGATTAGTTCTTTAAACTATCTTTTTTACTTACCAACTTCCCACCTTTACCTATGCGAAGGTTATTTGCATTTAAACCCCTTTCACATGCTGCGAGTAATTGATGTTTCTTTTTTGATGAATTTTTTATGCTTGATAATTGTAAAATAAAAGCAATAAGTATCCATTTATTATCGCATGAGCAGCTATAACAGTCTTCAATTTTCTTAACTAAATTAGGATAGCCTTCTTCTTCATCTTCTCTTATATTTTCTATTGGCCTATATATTTATAAACACAATCAGCATTATGCTTTTTGCCACATAGGCATTCACCTCTATAAAAGGTTTTATTTCTTATAAAAGGGTTAGAATATTTCTCGCCGCAATCCCAACCACTAGTACCTTTATTTTCATCTATACAACGTTCGCACAAAGAACACAAACTGTCAGAGCAACCAAAATCTTCAGAATCATTAATCATATTCTACAAATCTGGCAAGAATTTCTTAGCATTGTAAAAGGATTCAAATATAATATCCTTGCCCTTATTCTTAAAACATTTTACATCTTTTATAGTTCTTTTTTTGGAATCCGCAAAATAAAATCTTGCACTATCGGAAATGCCTTTTGCCTCTGCAAACTCTTGCAGAGCATCAATAAGAGTCGCGCTATGGGTTGTTAATAGGATAGGAATGCTATTTTCTACCAAAGTTATCAAAATTTCTGCCAATTTAATTTGCCATTCCGGATGCAAATGATTTTCCGGTTCATCTAAAATTAACAAATGCTCGGGCAACAATAATCCGAGTTTTGCCATTTTCTGCAGAATACCAAGCATCTTTTCACCAGAAGCCATATTATTAACATAAAGCTTATTATCCGTGCCTTCATGAACGAAAAAGAAATCTTGTTTGTCATCTATATAAACTAACTCGCCCCCTAATATGCAAGAAAGTTCCTTATAAACTTTATAGCAAATGTTAGCTTTCATCTTATTAACACTCTTATATGTAAGCTTATTCATAATATCATTCCAATGAAATGGTAAATCAATATCATTATTTGCAACTTGTAAAACCAATGGAGTTTCAATAAAAGTCGCTTCTGAGAAGAAGAATACTTCTAATTCATCGCCAATATCATCAATAACCAATCTATTAGAAAAAGGTAAAGTTTCAACATTATTGGAAATATGATATTTAAGATCGCCGCCAATACTATGCAAGGAAATCTCAGCCGTTTCATGACTGTTTAAATTGTTAACCTGTTGCCTAAACATTTTTTGGTACATAAATCTCAAAGATTGCTCAATCTTATCATTTCTATCAACAGTAGTAAATTCATTCAACAAATCGTTCAATAATTTTTTAGCAGTTGATTTACTCTTATTTTTCAAGCCTAAAAAAGAATCCACAAGCTCAATATTGCGATTTATCTGTTCTCTTGCTTGTTCGTATTCATTGTTTTCCAAAGATGTCATAAGGAATTCTTCAAATGAAGAACCAAAATTCTCCATAAGTTTCCTCATATCACTAAACCCTTTGTCTTTGTATCGCTGGTCACGTTGTACGTTTTCCAAATCATTCCTAATGCTATGAAATATTAACCTGCGTAAACTATATATTTGCGTTTTTTTTGTTCGTAAACTATATTATCACAATCGCTAATAGATTTAATTATTGTATAAATAGTCTTGCCAATAGTGCTTTTTCCTGTGCCATTTGGACCAGCAATAACATTCAATCCGGTTAAACCAACTTTCGCCTCTTTTATATAACCAACATTTTTTAATGCTATCTGCATACTAAAGCCTCATACATGGAAAAGTAATATAGAAAATAGTTTTGATTATGCAATACTGCTAACGATGCAAGGCCGTTACCGGTGGGGATTTTATCGGAGTAGCCGGATTCGAACCGACGACATGCAGCTCCCAAAGCTGCCGCTCTACCAGACTGAGCTACACTCCGTGGCAAAAAATCTATGCCTTGCCAAAAACCAACACGCTGTTGTGCCCACCAAAACCGAATGAGTTTGAAAGGGCATATTCAAACTTGTGTTCCACTGTGCCGCCTTTGCAGCAATCAAAAGGAATTTCGGGATCTTGGTTTTCCAAATTCAGCGTTTGATGCAATTTTTGGTCTATCAAAGATTTAACAACAACAATGGCTTCCATGCCGCTGGCTGCTCCTAGCATGTGGCCAGTCATGGATTTTGAGCTGTTTATCTTCACATTGTCTATTTTGCCCCCAAAAGCTTTTAAAATCGCTTTGCATTCGGCAACATCCCCCCTTGGGGTGCTTGTGCCGTGCGTGTTCACATAGCCAATTTGCGAAACATCTATGCCAGCATCTTTTAATGCCATTGAAATTGCCAAATTAACACCTTCTCCATCTTCCCTTGGTGCGCTCATGTGATAGGCATCGCCGCTCATGCCATAGCCAGCCAGCCTTGCCAAAATTTTCGCGCCTCTTTTTTTTGCATGGCTAAGGGATTCCAAAATCAAAATCCCTGCACCTTCAGAAAGTACAAATCCGTTGCGGCCTGCATCAAAGGGGCGGCTCGCTTTCTCAGGCTCCTCGTTTCTTGTGGAGAGGGCTTTCATGGAAGCAAAGCCCGCAAGCCCAATGGGGCAAACAGCTTCTTCTGTGCCGCCAGCTATCATTATATCTGCCCTGCCTAGGCGAATTTGGTCTGCGGCGGTTATAAATGAATGGTTAGATGTTGCGCAAGCCGAAACAGGGCTCCAATTTGGCCCCATCCAACCTGTGCGAATAGCCACTTCACCGGCAACCATATTTGCTATTGCCTGCGGAACAAAAAAAGGCGAAACACTGCGAGGGCCTTTTGTGCCTAAATTCACGGAACTTTCGTAATAAATTTCCATGCCGCCCATGCCAGAACCCACCACTACTCCGGCTCTGGTCACATCTACGGCGGTTTTAGAGTCTTCTATGCCGGCCATTTTAAGGGCGGTTTCCGCCGAATGAACGGCATACTGAATGCTTCTGGAAACGCGTTTGCGGTCTCTTTCGCTGTAATAAGGAGAAGCATCAAATTCCCTCACTTGCCCTGCGAATTTAACAGGGTAAGCTTCCGTATCAAAACGGTCAATAAGCCCAACGCCAGACTTGCCAGCCAAAAGGTTATTCCACAAATCATCTGCCGTATTGCCCAAATCGGTAACACAGCCCATTCCTGTAACTACTATCTCTTCCATAATCGTGAATAAATATAGAAAATTTTCAAACCCTCACCCTCTCTTCAAAAGCCCTTAACATTGTCACATCGTCTATGAATTCCAATTCGCTGCCAACGGGTATGCCTCTGGCTAGTTTTGTGCGTTTGCACGGAAAATTTGCAAGCCTGCGGTCAATGTAAAGAGCGGTGCTCTCTGCCTCTGGGCTAGACCCCAAGGCTAATATAAGTTCTTTCACATTTTCCTTCTCTATTCGCTCAATAAGTTCTGGAATGTGCAAGGTTTCTGGCTTTATGCCATCTAATGGAGAGAGAACCCCGCCAAGGACAAAATAAAAACCTTTGTATGCTCCGCTGTTTTCAAAAGGCAATATATCGCCTGCCCTTTCAACAACGCAAAGCAACTCGCCATCTCTGTTGGTGTTAGCGCATATTTGGCAAATTTCGCTTTCGGAAATTCCATAGCACCGATTGCAATGAACAAGCCTGTTTTTTGCATTTGAAATGGCACTTGCCAAATCTTCCATTTTTTCCCTGTCTCCGGCAATCAAATGGAAAGCGAGCCTGCGGGCGGTTTTTCGCCCTATGCTAGGCAGTTTGGAAAGTTCCTGCACTAGTTTCTCTAGTGCAGGAGGTGATGAGTACATCTATTCGGTTGCTCCCTTGCGAGCTTTCTCCATTAACTCATCAAATTTTTTCATTGTTGAACTATATGTGTCGTTGAAAAGTTTAGCCGATGGGCCTGGTAAATCGCCAATGTCTTTTTTAGCGAGTTTGTATCCCTTTTCAACTGCTGCACGAACTTGCGTTATATACTCTTCATCGGAGAGCTCCGGTGCAAGGCTGCGGAAACTCATTGCAAAATCCACTATGCGCTGAGATGTGTTTTCTGAATTCCAGTAGTCAGGAACCTTGGCTGCTTCTACATCTTTTCCGCCGTTTATCCCAGTTAAGTCGTATAAAATGGAATCGCTATTGTACTTGGCAAATTCAACACCAGAGGCTTTGAGTGCCTCCTTTGACTGGTTAATGGACTGCATGAGAGTGTTGCGAATGCCGCTTTGGAAAGCATCCATGTCAAAGTTTTTCCACTGACCTTTGCGTTTTTCCTTGACACTATCGCTCTTTTGGGCAGCTTCTTCGCTAATTTCCAAAGTATCTTCTGGGGTCTCAGCAACCTCTTCTTTATTCTTTGGCGCATAATTTGGAACCTGATGGGCTTCGTGCTTTCCCGTTTTTCCGGTTCTACCCGTACTTGAGGCCGATTCGTAATTTTTGACGGCCAATGCGTTTACTGCGGCATTTACATCCATGTTGCACACTCCTTTTTTTATATGTATCGGCAGAATGCGGAGAAAACTTTAGTGAACTTATAAACAGCAAGGATATTCCTATCGTAACCCAAGAGTCGGCTAAATTAAATGTGGGCCATCGTTCAAAAATAAAGTCTATGAAAATCACATCTATAAAATCCACCACCTTGCCTATGCGCAAACGGTCGCAAAAATTCCCTGCCGCGCCCGCTATAATAAGGACAATGCCGAGCTTGGACAAGTAATCCTGCTTGTGCAATCCCCTGAAAAACCAGATTGCCGCTACGCAAGCCACAACCGTTAAGGTTCCAAAAAATAGGGTTGGAGAAAGCCAAGGCAAAACGCTCTGCGGTTTCATGGAAAATGCGGCATTTTCGTTGTAAACAAGGGTAAAACGGAGAAAATCGCCTATAACGGGCATGCTCCAACCTAAGTAGTGGGAGTCTGCCCAGAGCTTTGTTGCTTGATCTAAAATCAAGGCAAATATGGCTATTATTGCGTAAACGTAGGTTTTCATCGCTATCCCATAACAACTTCAACAATGTGTTTTTTGCCTGGCAAAATGGGCAGTACATTGCCTTCAATGGCATTGCCATTTATGGTAACCGACTTTACCCCTTTGCTCACACCCTTTGGATTTTTCACGGAAATTTCATAAACTGCGTCACGGAATTTGCGTATAACGCTGAATTCTTTCCAAGCTTTTGGAATGCAGGGATTAACGGATAATCCTTTGAATGTAGCCTTTATTCCCAAAATATATTGGGTTGCAGCTTGGTATGTCCAGGAACTTGTGCCGCTTAACCACGCATTGCGTGCCAAGCCGAACTGCTTGTGCTCACTGCCCAAAATGTTTTGCGGGTAGCAATACGGCTCGGATTCAAATTCGCTTATTTTGCCATTGTTCTTTGCCGCCGGATTTATTTGGTTGTAATACTGGAAGGCTCTGTCGCCATTTCCAACTATTGTTTCGGCTATCATAATCCAGGGATTTGCGTGGAGGAATATGCCGCCGTTTTCCTTTGCTCCGGGAGGGTATGTTGAAACGCCGCCAACGTGCGGGTCAAAGCCGTTGTAGCCTGGCCAGGAAAGTTTGATTCCATTTTTTGTGTTCAGCAGCTTATTAACGCTACCCAGTGCGGTTTTAGCATATTCATCGGGGGCAATGCCGCTGATAACAGGCCAGCTCTGGCCGAGCGAATCTATTTTGTTGTATTTATTCTTTGAAGAACCCAGCGGTTCTCCTTTTTCATCAAACCAACGCACATACCATTCTCCGTCCCAAGCGGTTTTATTCACTTGTGCTTTAATTTCCTCATACCAGTTTTTGTATTGCTCTGCCAATTCTCTATCCTCAATGGCTTCACAAATATCAATCATCTCTAGCAAGGCTTTTGCAAAAAGGCTTGCGTTGAAAAGGGATTCCGAACCTGTTGGCAAATTAACGGTATCGTTCCAGTCTGCAAAACCCAAATGCGGAATGCCGTGTGCGCCTCTATCGTTCCAAGAGAATGCAAGGCTGCGTTTCAAGTGTTCCAGCACCGTGCCTTTTTCCCTAGCTTCTAGTTCTTTCTTTTTATTATAGAATGGGATTTCTTTTTTAAGGAATTCCATATTTCCTGTTTCTTTCAAATAAGAAGCAACGGTTAAAACAATCCACAAATGGTCATCGCCATAGTATTTTGGGCGGTCTTCTTTTTCGCGCGAATCACCTTCGTTCGCTTCCATTGTGCTGGGGAAATATTGGTGCATTGCATTGCCGCCTTCTAATTGAACGGAGAGCAAATTTTCTGCAAGCACTCGTGCTTCTTCGGGCATGTGGCTCATAACGCCTAGCAAATCTTGGCTGGAATCGCGGTAGCCTATTCCGCGGTCGCTGCCAAAACCGAGCTGGTACAAACTTAAATACCGGCTCCAATTCTTTGTGGTGTGGCATTGGCGCGGATTGTGCACGTTAATCATTGAGTTAAAGCTGGCATCGGGTGTTTTAACCTGCAAAGCTGCCAAATAGTGGTTCCAAAAATCTGCGAGATCTGTGAATGCTTTGTCCACATTTTTAAGGTCGCGATATTTTTTAATTGCCGGCATTGCCGCCGCTATGCTTTCCTCTTGTCCTAGCTGTGTGGCAACGCGTCCTGATTTTTTTGGAGCCAATTTGAATTTAAACATTTGAGCTGCGATATTATCGCCCCTTAGGGCGGTGCTGTTTGAGAGCTTGCCATTGTAAAGCGTAGCGGGAGCTGCCCAGCCGGTTATTTCATTGAAGCCCAAAAATTCCCTGCGGTCGCCGTCAAAGCCATCTGCGGGCTTGCTTGCGGTGAAGTAATTTACGGCATATTGCTTTTTCATAAATGCGTATTGCTCTAAAATCACATGCCCGCTTTTTTCTTTGTGCGCCTCAACAGTCATGGTTTGAGGAACCCAGTCTGCATTGGTCAGCTGCTTTAAGGCATCAAAGTGGCTGAATTCATAAACTGGCACCACATCTATTTCCATATTTTTGCGAGATATATTTTCAATGGAGATATCTTGGATTAAAGTAGAGCTTTTTGATGGAACAAAAACAACTACCGTTACCCTCAAACCAAAACCTTCGGCTACCCATTTGGTATAAGAAAGACCAATGCGGCATTCCCACTTATCCCACTTTGTGCAGGTGGGAATAACAAAGGGGGAGAGAATCCTTATAGAATCTTTGTCTTTTATGCGGATGTAAATTGTGCTGCCTTTGAAATCTGAATTTGGCATTTGGCTTATGTATTTGGTTATGCGGTTGAGAGCGGGGTCTCCTTTGCAAAGCACGGTGCCGCCGGTGGTATCCACAACGCCGCCAAAAGCGAGCGTTCCCACATAATTGCACCATTTTATAGGCGTTGCTGGATTGTGCAAAACATATTCTTTATTGGCATCGTCAAAATAACCGTATTGTCCGCCAACTGTTTCTACCTTTGCCGCTTTGGGCTGTTTTTTTACTGCCTTGAGCTGCTTTTTTGCCGCCGCTTTAGGCTGTTTCTTTGCAACTGCCTTTGGCTGTTTCTTTGCCGCTTTGGACTGTTTTTTTACTGCCATAATACTCTCCTAAAAAGATAAGCGGGAGACGGGATTCGGACCCGCGACCGTTAGCTTGGGAAGCTAGCGCTCTACCAGCTGAGCTACTCCCGCTGATAGGGTTAATGTAGAAAAATTTCTGGGCCTAAAAGTTAGAGATTTGTTATATACAATCACTTCGCAACACCAATGATTATGCTCAAACTGTGTATATTGTCTTTTCATTCTCGTCGTATGTTTTTGACGAGCAAATGGCGAAAATTATGGATTTTATGACTTTTTCAGGGATTTTTCCAAGGATTGTCACTTTTCCTTTTTTGTAATCTTTTCTGAACTCCTCTTCATCGAGCTCAAGCAGATAGCTTTTACCACATTGAATGCATGATTCTTTGGTCAATTCATCCCAGTCTTCGCTATTGAGACGAACTAATGATTTAGGATCTTTTTTCGCCGCCTTACACGCGCTTTCAACTTTAGAAGTCTGTGAAAATATTTCAATACGCCATCACGCTTGAATACTATGATTATTCGGTGTTCTGTGTTAGAACCAGGCGGATATTCTCCTTTGAAAGCCTTCCATTTTTCAACGTCGAATAAATTATCTGGAAGCGTGATATGCATGGTAATGTTCTTTTCTCAGGGCGAGAAATTCTTCGTCTTCTTCCTTGAACGGATCATATTTTTTGCCGAATTCCGCAAAGAATGAATCATTGGGGTTTTCAAAAAAATCTATTTCATTCATTTGTACACTTTTGGTAAGGTTTGACAGTTTCTTTTCATGTTTTTTCCATTCGGGATAGCAATGCGACGCATTGCTTATTTTCACCCAATCGAAATCTCCAAACTCTTTCAGTGCGAAATCAATGGCTTCCTTAAAGCTTTCCGACAATTCATCCTCTTTCTGCTGCTTTATTTTAACATTGTTTTTATCTATTTCCTCGATTGAGGATAAATACTTCGCATCGTCACAATCAAAATTAAACGGATTGCCGTTCAATACATCCAATGTGGAAGAAGCCACAGGGCCCAACTTCATGGCCACATAATTGTCACTTGTTGCGGTTATTCCAAAATTGCGCAAATGATACCTGTCCGAAAAAAATATTATTTTAAGCAAATATACTACGCAAAAACGATCTGGATTGCCAGACGGAGCATTCCTTTGTATATAGGACAAAGCTTGCAGTATCCTAGTAACCGAAAATCCATTTATAACCTTACTCATAATATAACCGACACCTCGCTATCCTTATTTGTAATATACAAATGTTTATTATTGAGAATAATCATTAGGTGGCGGCAAATCTTTGCCGTCGTAGGGTGCAAGGGCAATGTCAAGGTCTTTGGTAATATCTCCATCTATTTTTCCCATTCCAGCCATTTCATAAAGTATTCGTATAGTATCTCCATGGCTGCGTCCTGGGTGATAAGGTCTTTCTTCGCTTATCGCTTGATATAAGTCCAAGCAAGCCAAGAGTCTGGAATTAAAATCCAGTTCAGGTGCTTTTTTACCAAAAGGATAACCGCTGCCGTCCAACTTTTCGTGATGATTGGATGCCCATCGGCATATAGTTTCAAATCCTTCAATATCACTGAGAAGTTCCCAAGTAAGGCGAACGTGTTCTTTTATTATTCCAAATTCTTCTTCGGAAAGTTTGCCTGGTTTTTCCAAAATATCAGATGGAACCGCCAATTTGCCGAGATCGTGGAGAGCGGCCGCCAGATAAAGTTCTGCTAATTCCTGTGGCTCATATTTGTAGTATTTTCCCATAAACCAAGCTTTATTGGCAATCTGGGTTGAATGCTTCTGGGTAAAAACCGATTTGTAGTCAATAATACTGGCAATAAAACCGGCCAAGCCAAAAATAGTTTCTGTTTGTATATCCTCAGTCCAGGGAAACAAGGCCTCCGAAGCGGTTTGTTTAATGACATTATCTTTGAGAGAGAGAATTGTAGGCAAATCGAGAATTTCCAGCATAGTTTTTGCTGCTATTTTGCCGTACTTTTTTCCAGTTTCTTCAACGATCATACTGCGGATAGTTGGTAAATTTTCTGGTTTCAATCTTTGCAGATGGTGAGCAGCATCTATTGAATCTGCAATGGTAATAAGTTCTGCTTCAAGGGGCCCTTCTCCTTCCCGTATGCCGAATGGCCCTGTGCCATTGGCTTTCTCATGGTGATAGAGAATAAAATTTTTCACATTTGTTTTAAAATGGAGGGCATCAACATTTCGCTGGCCGTATTCGCAATGTTTTTTCATAGCCGGATCGTGGTTTCCACCCTTTCTCTCAGAAAGAATATATTCGGTGAGCGCATTATCGTGGAGCAGTGCGCAAATTGCAAGGGCGGTGATTTCCTCTGGATTTTTTTCCAGTGCTTTTCCCATTTTTGCGCAAAGGACGGCAATTCGCTTGCCGTGATTGGTGCTAGCCCCCAAAAGAGCACCCTCAACAATATCCAAAGCCGTGGCTATGGATTTGATAAGCGAGTCTATTCTCACCGTTGCCATAAATATAAAATATAGTAATTTAAAATTTAAAACCCGTTTCAAACAAAAGTGCGTTATTCGATGTGAATGTTTTTCTAAAAATAAATTCGCTTTGATATGCTACCAAAAAGACGAACGATTTGTTAAAATTATATTCAAACCCCAAATGCGAATATAATCCAAAAGG
>JGI20170J14366_1000824_pt1 | contig 13438 bp, 13 predicted proteins | sample TergutNc150P3_FD_14366 | JGI IMG/M metagenome (IMG submission 14366) | reverse complement strand
CGCGGGCAAGTCCAGCCTGTTCAACCTGCTGTTAAAAGAAGAACGCTCAATCGTCACCGAAATTCCCGGCACCACCCGCGACTGGATTGAGGCGCTCATTTCCCTTGAAGGCATTCCCATCCGCCTTGCCGATACCGCCGGTCTGCGGGAATCGCTTGATCCTGTTGAAAAAATCGGCGTAGAACGCAGCCGCGATTTACTGGAAGCGGCTGAACTGATTCTGTATCTTATAGACGGCGAGGCGGGCATTACCGCCGAAGATACTGCCTTTATCAATGAATTAAAGCAGACGGCGCGCCGTAAGCCATTGCTCACACTCTGGAACAAGGCCGACATTAACCCCCTTCCCTCTCCGGCGGAAACCGGCGGCGATTACATCAGCATCAGCGCGAAAACCGGCAAAGGCATTGCGGAACTGGAAGCGGTAATCGTTCAAACTATTCAGGAACGCTTTAACGCAGCGGATGAACGGGCGGCAGCGTCCCTGGGCACTGTCAGGCAGAAAAATCTGGTAGAAGCCGCCGCCGCCGCGCTGGAAGAAGCCTTGGCTTTGGCGGAACAAGGGCAGCCGCTTGACCTTATCGCCCCCCTGCTGAGGGAAGCGGTCAATTCGTTAGGCGAAATTACCGGAGAAGTCTCCACCGCCGATATTCTGGAGGAAATGTTCAGTAAGTTTTGTGTGGGGAAGTGACAGGCTAAAACAACTCCATTTGAGCGCCTTTCTTTTCCTCATAAGTCCGCATATATTCAAACAACGCTTCATTATCGCACACAATGCCATGACTGTTACATTCATCGTATACCAATTTTGTCAACGCGTCGTTATTATCGCTGGGTATTACATAATCAAAGCCGTACTTTTTTTGATACGTTTCTTTCAGACCGGGAAAATGTTGATCAAGCTTCGCGTAAAAATGCTCGCGGTTTCCTTCGCGTAAAGTAAGGCCAATTCCAAAAAATATAATGCCGTAAACTCCGGCCTGAATACAGTAATCCAAAAGCCCCCGCAGATTTTCTTCCGTGTCGTTAATAAAAGGCAGAAACGGGGAAAGCCACACAATGGTTTTAATGCCGTTATCACGCATAATCCGCAAAACCTCAAAACGCCGTTGGGAACCGCAGACATTTGGTTCAAGAATTTTGCACAGGTTTTCATCAAACGTGGTAAGCGTCATTTCAACAATACATTTTGCTTTTTCATTAATGCTGGTCAGCATATCCATATCCCGCAAAATAAGATCCGACTTGGTTTGAATAGCAAGGCCGCATCCGTATTTGTTGATAATTTCCAGACAGGCGCGGATATTGGCAAGATTTTCCTGAATGGGAATATAGGGATCGCTCATCGCGCCGGTTCCAACCACGCACTTTTTCCGTTTCCGCCTGAGCGCGTTTTCCAGCAGCGCCGGTGCGTTGGATTTTATTTCCACATCCTCAAAGTCATGCTCAATGCGGTAACATTTACTGCGCGCGTCACAGTAGATACAGCCGTGAACACAGCCTCTGCTGATATTCATGCCGTTAGAGGCGCTTAAAATCCCTTTGGCTTCCCGTTGGTGCATTATATATTATACTGCTTTTAAGAACCGCTGATTATATTGATAATTGACAAACGTTGTTGATCCGGTAATTTGGAAATCAAATTTACCATTTCATCCAGTTCGGTTTTATAATCCTGGGTTTCATCTATAAAAAAACGGTAAGGCTCAATATTCAATGCTTTCCCCATTTTTTCAATTAATTTTAAGGAAGGAAAACGCCGGCCAATTTCAATTTCCCCTATATAATTTTGCCCTGTATCGCATAATTCTGCCAGTTTCATCTGAGAAAAACCCTTGGTATTCCTGAATTCTCTTAAATTTCGGATAAAAATCTGCTTTAAGTCCATATTTTATATACTAATTGCCCATTACCTATTGACGACAGGCAATTTGACACTATATTATGGACAATATGACAATATTATGAATTAAGGGGTTTTATAATGAAAAACAGCAGGTTATTGGGATTGGCAATACTGGCAATAGCGCTGGTATTTGGGATGACGGTTGTTGGGTGCGGCGGCGGTGGTGACTCAGGCGGCGGTATAGGTATAGGTGGAGGCGGAGGTAGTGGCGGCGGTGTAACCATTGACGGTTGTACATGGGAAAAACCATGGACTGACAGCTCTGAAGGTGGGATATCTACTATTACCAGGACACGAGGTTCCGGTAATGACAGTAATAAAATAACTCTTTCTGGTAATTTACAGAAAATTCCGGGAAAAGGATGGGGTGTTGCAGGTTGTTATGTTACGCCGAATAGTGCAAATCTGGCAGCTCTTAAAAGCACAGATTCGTTTTCCTTTAAATGTAGAGGGGATGGAAAACAATATATGGTATATGTTGCTCTATCAAATGTTCCAGATGATAATATGCACCGTAAAATATTTACAACTTCCACAACAGATAATACGATAACGGTACAGTATTCTGAGCTAGTGCAAGGTTGGGGTGAGCCAATACCTTTTAATAAAAGTAACATAATAGGTATTCAATTCGAAGCCCTTGTATGGAATACTGATGAAGGTACTGGTGAAGGCCCATTTAATATAACAATCTGGGATTTGAAGGCTGGCGGTCAGGGAGGAAGCGGCAGTGGCGGAACATTTACCTTAACAGATATTCCATCGGAGTATAACGGGAAGTATGCAGTAATGGCAAACTTCGAAGATGGTCACGTAATGGGCGCTCAAAATATATCAACAAGTTTGGTTACATTTTCTCGCATTTCAAATGGAAGTGTAAGTTTGCCTACGTGGACTCGCAGTGGTAGCAACTATGTAAAGTATTCCGGCAATGAGACTCTTAATATTTGGTTTGGTATAAACGATTCATCAGCATTGGCATCATTTGGGCCGGGGGATTTTATCAAAATGAGATGGTTTTCTTCAGTTGTTTTTTCAAACGGCAGCGCCACAAGGTCATGGAGTCAAGGGAGTGATGGAACTCCATAAGACAATAATTTGGAGGTTTTATAATGAAAAATAAGTTATTTGGGTTGGCAATACTGGCAATAGCGTTGATATTGGGAATGACGGGAACAAGGGCTTTTGCGCAGGAAGAAAAACATCAGCAGTTTGATGTTTTGATGGGGCTTAATTTTGGAATGGGAATAACACCTAACGTCGGCAGGCTTTTTAGCGGAGATATTCCTTCAGGCAATTACGCTCTTACATTTGATTTTGGCTTAACCGGTGATTTTTATATTTTCAACTGGTTATCATTGAATACCGGATTATTGCTGCACCCCGATATATATTTGACGTTGGATCGAGATGTAGAAGTTGATAATTTTAAGGACATAGCGGCGGCGCCTCTTTGTTTGACCGTTCCTCTTATGGTGCATGTAAATATTCCGAGGGCTGAATGGTTATATATGGGAATAGGTTTAAATTTTAATTTCCCAATTACCGGTATGTTTGACTCGATTGCGGACGTTGATACCAAGGGTAATTTTTTTGTCGGACTGCCCATAGACTTGGGTTTTGATTTTGTACAGCCGGGCAGTGGAGGAGTACGGTTTTTCTTCAGGGTAACGCCCGAATTCCATGAATACGGAAAGGCTCTACCGGTAGGGTTTGTTTGGCAAATCTGGAACTGGAAACTTCACGGTAAAAAGAATAGTTCCTCCGAGGCGGAAAAGCCCGCAAAAAAAGCCGAAGCAGAAAAACCCGCGAAACAAGCCGAGGCGGAAAAGAAACCTGCCGATACCAAAGCCGCGTCTGTCGCTGCGGAGGCTGATAATGCCAAGCAGCGCCGCACCGCTCTTGACGCTTATAATGCCGCCAAAAGCAAATTTGAAAAAGCGGAAGCAAACAAAGCCGAAGCGGAGGCGAGACTCGCCGCCGCAAAGGAAGCGGTCTCAACTGCCGAGGCTGAGCTTGCCAAAGCCGCCGCCGCGCTTTCAGCGCTGGAAAGCAGGTAAATTGCCAGAAGAATTTTTACCACGGAGTACACGGAGGTTTAAGATATTAGTATCTTAATTTCTCTTCCTCCGTGGTAAAAAATTCTTAAGTTACCTATCACTTTCTTTCGCGGCAATGCTCTGTTCCAGCCTTACCAGTATAACCATACCAAACAGCGTTACCAGCATTAAGGAAACCGCTTTTTATGGTTACACCAGCCTTACCAGTGTTAAGTTTGAAGGCACGATTACTTCAAGCGGGTTTTATTCTGATGCGTTTCTCGGCGACTTACGCGCCAAGTACCTTGCAGGCGGTTTAGGAACGTATACCACAACCGCACCAGTAAGCAATACTTCGGTGTGGACGAAACAGTAAGAAAAAGTAGTTAGTGAGTAGTGGTTAGTGAATAATTTTTTTCTAATCACTAACCACTAATGTCTTACTTTGTTATTTGTATCCCTGATACAGCGTTTTTACTTTTTCAGGATCAAGCTGTGTAGCAGAAATAACCGTTTCTATTGGAAGACCCAGTTTAACCATGTTTTGCGCGATGCCAAATGCTTTGTGTTGCTCGCCCTCGAACCTGCCCCTGGCTTCGGCTCTGGCCTCCCATTTGGCAGCCAACCCTGTTTCTATAAAAATTCTATCAAGCGCTGAAGTATTATCCATTTCTATTGCCTCCTTGATCGCTACGGGATTAGCAAGTATTATTACGTTCAAATATGCCGCTAATCGTGCAGCCTTCCCTTGCCGGTTTATTTCTTTGCCTACCTGCGTAATCGCCGTACACTCCAGCTCTTTGCTCAGGTTTTTCAACCACAGATTTTCTTCCGCAGACAACCGGCGGCTGTCGATTATCTGTATCGGCAGTATGTCACCGCTTATAGTATATATCCCCGATCCGGTTTCCGCAACTGTATAATGACGTTCGTTTTTCAGGTGGTCAAGCAGTTTTTGCGGATAATGGCTTTCGATAAAAGACACCGTCAGACTCGTTATGGGAACCCGCTGAAACGAAGCGTACAGGCAGGCATAGCCGTAGACCTTGTAAAAATCGGCTACGGATACATAATCATCAGGACTCTTGTACTCCAGTAAATTCCATTCCCTGAATATGACTGCGATGTTTTTCTTAATAACAACATCTTTCGCCTTTTTAATGACCACGCAGTCTATCCGTAACGGTTCGGAAGTAAGCTGGTATTCGGGATGAAACTCCCACTAACTAAAAGCACGGCGTTAAGCCGTGTAGAACATTAATGCTGCATAGTGTAGCACCAGTAAAAGTCACAGTTATAAATAAATGCAAAGCCGCCTTTAGGCGGCTGACAGTGCGGTACGTCCTGATAGTCCTGCAATTCCATTTGCAGGGCTTCCACAAAGGCGGGGTGCCATGGAATTCTTTCTTCATCAAACACATCATGTTGTATTTCCATACACTATATAGGGTGAAAAACTGCAAAAAGCTTTAGTCAAAATGGAAGTTTTTTCGAAAAATTTCACACAAAGACACAAAGATACTTGGTGTGAAATATTCCGGAAAAATCCCTCCATCTTCCCTCTGGCGCGTATATATTTTATACTCAAATTATCCACATGGACTACGATTGCATTGTCATAGGCGGCGGTCACGCGGGGATTGAGGCGTCTCTCGCTGTCGCCCGGCTTGGTTTTTCAACGCTTCTCATTACCCAGAATCCCGACCGTATCGGCGCGCTGTCCTGTAATCCCGCCGTCGGCGGTCTTTCAAAGGGGAATCTGGTCCGCGAAGTGGACGCGCTGGGCGGCGAAATGGGCAGGCTCATCGACGCCACCATGATTCAATACCGCATACTGAACCGTTCCCGCGGCCCCGCGGTACAGGCCCCCCGCGCCCAGGCCGACAAACAGGCGTACCAAAGCGCCGCCCGTGCCGTTCTTGAACAGCACAAGAATATTACTATTTTTATGGATACGGTAATTGATCTTTTAACAGAAGGGGAAATAAATTCGCCAAAGGTCGCCGGAGTAATTACCCGCCGTGGACATCGCATAACGGCCCGAACGGTTATTCTCGCCGCGGGAACTTTCATGGAAGGGAAAATTTTTATCGGCGAATACGACGCTCCTGAAGGACGGCTGGGCGAAGAAGCGGCGTTGGGGTTAGGCGCAAGTTTACGCCGCATGGGTTTTCCCGCCGGACGGCTTAAAACCGGAACCCCGGCGCGGATTGCCGGAGACTCCATAGACTACGATAAAATGGAACGGCAGGACGGCGAGGAGCCGCAGCCTTTTTCCTTTACCGCCGGTTCCGTTATAAATCGCCCCTCCCTGCCCTGCTGGATAACTTACACCACCGTCCGCACTCATGAAATTATCCGCGCCAGTATCCACCGTTCCCCGCTGTACGGCGGAAAAATCACCGGTGTCGGACCTCGTTACTGCCCCTCAATAGAAGACAAGGTCGTCCGTTTTCCTGAACGGGAACGGCATCACATTTTCATCGAGCCGGAGGGCTTGCACACCAATGAAATGTACATGAACGGCGCTTCCAGTTCCCTGCCGGAAGACGTACAGCGGGATTTTATTCACAGTATTCCCGGTCTTGAGGAAGCCCGCGTCGTGCGCCCCGCCTACGCGGTGGAATACGATTACCTTGATCCTCTCGATCTCTATCCCAGTCTGGAATCCAAACGGCTTTCCGGTTTTTTCGCGGCGGGGCAAACCAACGGCAGTTCCGGCTACGAAGAAGCGGCGGCGCAGGGCCTTATGGCCGGCGTCAACGCGGCAATGAAACTACTGGGCCGCCCGCCGCTGGTACTGGGCAGGGCGGAAGCCTACATCGGCGTATTGATTGACGACCTGACCACTCTGGGAACCAAAGAGCCGTACCGCATGTTTACCAGCCGCGCCGAACACCGCCTGATACTTCGCCACGACACCGCCGATACGCGGCTGACCCCCAAAGGCCGCGATGCCGGTCTGGTTGACGAGCGCCGCTGGGAGCTTTTTCTGCGCAAGACCGAATCGTTAGACGCGATAAAAGAACTTTTTGCCCAACGGAAACTTTCCGGCATTGCGGCTGACGAAAACAGCGGCGATCCTCCTCCCCTGCTTTCTCACATTGGCGAAAGTCTTGAACACTGCCTTACCGACACCCGGATTACCTTAACTGATATTCTTCCCTTTGCCCCGGAATTAAACCAGCATCCGCCGGAATGGCTTGAGCGAGTCTGGCTGGACATCAGATACGCAGGCTATATTGAAAAGGAAAAACGCATTGCCGCGAAAGCCGCCAAAATGGACGCCATCAAACTTGACCCCGCTTTGGACTATGCCGCCCTTACCGGCCTTTCCTCGGAAGCGAGGGAAAAACTGAAAACCGTAAAACCCCTCACCGTGGGTCAGGCGGCCCGCGTACCCGGCGTGCGTCAGGGTGATATTGCCCTGCTGATGATAGTTGCAGGGAAGAAGTAATATTTGTCTAAACTTGACCTGTATATATAATCGCTCAATCCCGAAAATTAATGGCACGGCGTCAAGCCGTGTAGATGAATAAAAGCAACATGTCGCAGCGCAAACAAATTCTACTATATGTCTATTTGTTACTACCTTGCGTATTCGCTGTACACAAATCTTCCTTCCTGCACTGTGCCGTCGGTATAGGTCATTTTTCCCAAGCCGTTTTGTTCACCGTCATCCCAATCGCCTTCGTACACGCTGCCGTCAAAATATACTAATTTTCCTTTACCGTGAAATTTGCCGTTGACCAGATCACCTTCATACACTGAACCATCGCTATATGTCAGTTTTCCCTTGCCATTGGGCATGCCGTTGAGCAGGTCGCCTTCGTACACTGAACCATTTTCCAATACCAACTTTCCTTTGACTGGATACATTATAAAAACCCCTTTCAAATTCGGTTGTCAGGCACTGTTGCGCTTACCGCGCCAACGGCGCATACAATATATTAATTCTTTATTCAAGTATATTCAATCCCATATTTCCTGTCAAATCAGGGGGTACAAATGTCACCTAACTACCATTATGTAAAACGGTTATATTTTCCGCGCTTGCATAAAATCACTCAGCGGTTCCCTAAACTGCGTTCAATGTCATCAATAACAACATCCGGCGTTGAAGTGCCGGACGCAAGGCCGATAATGTTAAACTTAAAAAAATCCGCCGGAATATCCGCGGCTGTTTCTACCTGGGCACAGGGTTTGCCCGCCGGCAGGGCCGCCGCTTCCGCTATGGCGAGCAAGCGGCGGGTGTTTGCCGACTCTTTTCCCCCGGCGATAATTATGGCGTCTGTTTTGTCCAAAAGTTCCCGCAGGCTGTCCTGCCGTTCCTGGGTGGCGGCGCAAATCGTCGGGGCAATTTCCAGATCGGGAAAAAACCGGGTGATTGCGCTGCCAATGGACTGGTATTCTTCCGCCGAAATGGTAGTCTGCCCGATAAGCGCGGCTGCGCCATTGCGGCATAACGCGGAATCTTCATCATGCAGTTGGGCGGCGGCTTTTTCCGCTTCGGCGGCATTGCTGACAATGGCGCAGAAGGGCGCGGCCTTGCCGGCGGCGCTTTGTCCGGCAAAAGCAGCCGGCATGGCCGCCGGCATGGCCGCCTCGGCGTAACCTCTAATGCCAATAATTTCAGCGTGGCGTTCTTCACCCGCCAGAAAAAGCCGGTATCCGGCTTTGGCAAAAACGGCGGCTTTAAGCTGGCTGGATTTTACTTTGGGACAGGTTGCGTCAACCACCTGCACCTCCCGCCGGCGCAATTCCGCCTCGGTTTGGGGGCTTACGCCGTGGGCGCGGATAATCACCACAGCGCCGCGTAAATTTTTGGGCAGGTTATTCTCATCAAGTATCTCTACCCCCCGGCGTTTCAAATCTTCAAGCACCTGGGGATTATGGATCAGGGGGCCGAGAGTATAAACGGGCCTGTTCCCTTTGGAGCGTTCGGCTTCTGTATAGGCAATTTCCACCGCCCGCCGAACTCCGGTACAGAAACCAATTGTTTTAGCGCGGATAATGTTCATTAGAATTTTTAACACGGAGTACACGGAGTTTCACGGAGGAAAAAAATATTATCGTATCAAAACTCCGTGGTACTCCGTGTACTCCGTGGTTTTTAATTTCTTCATGCTTTTGACGCTACGCCTTTGATCTGGCCTACAGGGGCAGCGGCAAGTTTCCGCTGTTCCCGTTTGCGTTTCTGTTTCTCCCAAAAATTCACAAAACCGGGAGCGATAAAAATTGATGTGTATACGCCGGAGAGCATACCGACCAGCAAAGCCTGGGCAAAGTCTTTCATTGAACCGGTGGTAAAGATAAACAGGGACAATACCGCCAGCATGGTGGTGAGCGTGGTAATAATGGATCTGCTCAGTGTTTCGGTCAGGGAACGGTCCAGCACGTTGACAAAAACTTCATCAGGATAGATACGGCGGTTTTCCCTGATGCGGTCAAAAATAACAATGGTATTGTTGATCGAATAACCGAGTATCGTCAGAATGGCGGCGATGGTGGTGGTATTGAATTCCATTTTCGACCAGACCACAAAAGCGACAATGACCAAAGAGTCATGAATAATACCGATGACCGCGCCTATGGCGTACTGCGGCTTAAACCGGATAGACGCATAAGCCAGAATCAACAACAGGGTAAAGCCCATGAGTATCCCCGCCTGATCGGTGAGGTCTTTGGAAAAACGGGAACCTACATAGTCGGAACGAAGAACGACGACTTCGCCTGAACCAAAGTGTTTCTCCAGAATATCAGTAATTTTTTCGGCTGCCGCAATACCGCTGGCGGCGGAATCGTCACCTTCCCCCTTTTTATCATCAAGGCGGATCATAAAGTGGCGGTCTTGCGGTTCTCCCAGACTCTGAACCGCGGCAGTCCGTCCCATACCGGACAACGCCTCGCGCACCGTTTCAATTTTAATTTCCGGGCTTTGGGGATTAAGATAATGCACTATGTAGAGATCGCTGCCCAAATAGGGATTTCCCTGAGCGCTGCGCACCAGCCATTGCGAACTGGTTTCTTCGGCAATAGCAAGCTTGACATTCAGGCCCTCCACGCGGGTTCTCAGAGCCTGAGCAAGAGCGCCGACCGTCACATATTCGCTGAACGGGAAGGCAACTGTCCTTGACTCAACGCCCACGCCGGAATTAACGATATACAAACTACTGCGATTAAAACCGATCGTTGCGTTGCCCTTGCCCGACCATGTCAGGCTGAATGCCGTGGGCGCAAACTGTACTTCCTGTATCAGACCGGCCCGAAAATCTACGCCCAGATTAAAGCCGCCCATGACAAAATAACTTACCAACCCGGTGCCGGTGACGATAATGGAGAAAATCATCGCCGGTAAAAATAATTTTGAAAATCGAAATATCTTTTTCATTATTTGATCCCTCCCGCAGCTTCGCTTTCGGCCTGCAGCCGGGACCATGTTACCGAAACCTTTTTACTGTGCAGCACATCCGTGCCAAAATCAAATATCAGCCGGGAAACAAACAGGGCGGTAAACACCGAAGAAAATACCCCAACGGCAAGCGTCACCGCAAACCCCTGAATGGGGCCGGTACCAAGCTGTGAAAGGAACAGAGCCGCGATAAAAGTAGTAATATTGGAGTCCATAATCGCCCAAAACGCCTTGTCAAAACCAGCCTCAACTACGGCCTTTCTGCCCTTACCCAGACGCATCTCTTCTTTCATACGCTCAAAAATAATAACGCTGGCGTCTACCGCCATGCCGATAGTTAAAATAAAACCGGCGATACTCGGCAGGGTCAGGGTAAAGTTAAACGCGGAAAGAATACTGAACATAATATAGAAGTTAAGCAATTGGGCGACAACGGCATTTATTCCCGAAATTTTATAGTACATCAGCATAAAGATAAAAACCGCCACAATACCGCCGAGCAGGGCGTACATACCCTGCCGTATCGTATCTTCGCCCATTGAAGCGCCTATACTCTGCTGGTTGGAAACTTCAAGTTCCACGGGCAAAGCCGCGGTTCGCAGGGTCAGGGCGATGTTATTCGCTTCATCCTGACCAAAACCGGTCAGCCGCACCGCGTCGCGGATTGCCGACTGGATTGTCGCCTGGGACTTAACCCGGCCATCAAGCACAATGGCCAGAGGCTTTCCCACATTGGCGGAGGTAAGCCGGTAAAATATTTCGCCGCCCTCGCTGTCCAGCATAAAGGTAACTTCCGGCTTGCCGTCAAGATTATTCCGTTCCACCACGGCGCTGCGGATATGGTTCCCGTCAAGGCCCACTTCTTTTTTCAACGCGGTATAACGGAGGCTGCCGTCCACATTACGGGTCTGTTCATCCAGGCCGTAACGGTCTTTGGCATATACGCCGCGAATCATCACATCAGCCGGCACAATGGTGGGATCAAGAAGATTCCCGTCATCATCAAAGGTAGTGGCGGGATGAGCGCGGTAATAATTATTAAAGGTATCGGTAGCCTCGGCATCCACCATGTGAAAGGCCAGGCTGCCCTTGCCCATAATAATGTCATTGATCCGCTCAGGATCGGCACTGCCGGGAATCTCAATATAAATCTGATCCGAGCCTTGCCGCCGGATTACCGGTTCGGTCAGGCCGAAACGGTCAATGCGGTTGTTCAGCACTTCCAGCGCCCGGTTCACCGCATCGGTTCTATCGGCATCGGTAAGGGAGTGTTCCAGCTTTTCCTGCAAAGCGTTCATATCCGCCTGCAGCACAATGCTCAAGCCGCCGGAAAGGTCAAGTCCAAGCTGTACCGCGCTTTTCTGCAAATCCTTCAGGGCAAAAATATCTTCCCGGTATTTGGTCTCAATGGCGTCCAGCACCTCTCTTCTGCCGGAAAAAGCGGAAAGCGTCGTCTTGGCATCCCATTTTTCCGGACTGGCCTGTTTACTATCCTTGTAAATCTTTTTCGCCTGCGTGACCAAAAAGGAAAGTCCCTCAGGAACATCCCCGTTTTCTCCGGCTATAGTGATAAGCCGCTGTACATCCGCCTGCGCGGTCCGCGAGGCATAGTTCTTAATCTGCTCGCGGGATTCCAGCGCACGAGCCTGTTGGTCACGGGGAATCATGAAATACCAGCGCAGAGTAGGCCAGAGAAATACAAAACAAATTGCCATTATCACCAGGACTATGACAAACCGGTACCGTTTATTCATGCTTTGTCTCCGGAAGTCTCAGTTTCCGCATTGTTTTCGTTCTTGTCTTCTTTGGCGGCAGCCTCTATTCCGGAAACAGCGCTACGGCTGAATTCGATTTTGGTATTTTCATCAACTTTGACGATAACGGATTGTTCCTTCACGCTCTGAATAGTCCCATGTATGCCCCCAATAGTGACAATCCTGTCGCCTTTTTTCAGGGTGGAAAGCATTTTCTGGGTTTCCTTCTGTTTTTTGTTCTGGGGCCGGATTATTAAAAAATAAAAGATCGCAATAATCGCGATAAACGGGAGAAAAGTCATCAAACTGTTGGTAGGGCCGCCCTGAGCGCCCTCAGCGGCCGGCGGGGCTGCCATAAGCAGGGATAAAACAAATCCATTCATAATTACTTCCTTATAATAGAAAATTAAGGCGTCCCGGGAAAACTCCCCAACGCCGTTTTGTATCATCAGAATAGCATAAACAAAGAAAGAAAAACAAGTACCCGGTGGGAGCCCCGGTGGGGGCCCCGATGGGAGCAAACATACCTTGAGCAATGAATAATTAACTATGAAAAAGCCAGATATTTCTTAAGCTTCTCATGTAAGTCATCTCGGGAAACCGGTTTCCCAACATGGTCGTTCATGCCCGCTGATATACACCTTTCAATGTCTTCCTTAAAAACATCCGCCGTCATTGCTATGATAGGGATATCTTTTGCCCGCGCCAATTCAAGCGTCCGTATTGTCCGCGTCGCCTCATACCCGTCCATCTCCGGCATGTGAACATCCATGAGTATCAGATTGTACCGGCCAGGATTTTCCGTAAACCTGGAAACAGCCGCTTTGCCGGTTTCAACAAAGTCAATGGAAACGCCGGTCTCTTCCAGAAGCGCGGCGAGGATTTCCCTGTTGATTTCAACATCTTCCGCGGCCAATACGGTATATCCTTTGAAGCTCAAACCGGTTCCCTTTGATCCGGCGGATGAACCGTCGGAAACCTCAACGGTTTTATCCGACCCTTTTTTCGCCTTTATGGTAAATATAAATTTCGACCCTTTGTTCAATTCCGACTCAATCCATATGGTGCCCTGCATGAGTTCAACAATCCGTTTGGAAATGGCAAGGCCCAGTCCGGTTCCGCCGAAATTTTTGGTGATACTGCTGTCGGCCTGGTTGTAAGACGTGAAAAGCCGCTTTTGCTGTTCTTCTGAAATCCCGATGCCGCTGTCGACAACTTCGATTCTCAGGGTAATCTCGCCGTCTGTTTCATCCAGCTTTTCCGCATTCAGCATGATCTTGCCGTCTTCCGGCGTGAATTTTATCGCGTTGGTCAGCAGATTCGTAAT
>JGI20170J14366_1000817_pt1 | contig 13491 bp, 17 predicted proteins | sample TergutNc150P3_FD_14366 | JGI IMG/M metagenome (IMG submission 14366) | reverse complement strand
GCGCCCTTTGTGGGTTTTGCTCCGCCACATTTTTTTGCGCCCGTAAAAACGCTGCGCGTTTTTCCTTATCGGGCGCAAAAAAACGTCACTTACCGCCAGAACGTTATGTGCAAATTGGGCAGAATTTGTTGAAAATAATAAAAAAATATATTGACAAATAAATATAATATGATATTATTAGAAAAGGAGAATAAAATATGAGAATATTTTTCTGGGTAATATTTATTTTTGTGTTTCTTTGTTCCTCTTGTTGGAACAAAAATAATAATGCTGTATCCAGCACAGACAAATTGGTTGATAATAATTTATCAGTTGATAATAATTTACCAATAGTTGAAAATATTGTTCTGAGCGACCTTAATTGGAAAAATATAGATATTGATAAAATCAATACAAATGGCGGTTACTGGGGTGTAGCCTATGGTGATAATAAATGGGTTGCTGTTGGCAGCGGTATTAAAAATAAATTGGTTTATTCCTATGACTGTGAAAACTGGGTTGAAGTCGATATTAGTGATATATTTCGTGGCGGTGTTCTTATGAGTGTTGCCTATGGTAATAAAAAGTGGATTACGTGTAATGATTACACTATGGCATATTCAACAGATGTTGAAAATTGGACAAGAATAAGAGATGCTGAATTTGGAAATAAATATAATCGCATAATTTATAACGATAACAAATGGATTGCGTATAAAGACGGTTATGGAGAAGGAAAATTGGTATATTCATATGATGGTGAAAACTGGGTTGAAGTCAATATACTAGATATATTTGAATTTGGTATTAAGTGTATGACATATGGTGATGGAAAATGGATAGCAGTCGGTTATGGTGGAGCGATGGCTTATTATCCTGATAAAATAGCGTATTCAACAGATGTTGAAAATTGGACAGAAATAAATATCACTATATTCGAACGTTACGAACAATATATTAATTGTATTGCCTATGGAAATGGCGTATGGCTCATTGGCGGTAATGATAGTATAATGGCATATTCAACAGATGGTATTAACTGGATAGAAGTTAGTGCCACGGCATTTGGCGGACATGATATTATGGATATTATCTGGGGTAATGACAGGTGGGTTGCAGTTGGTTTTCGTTTGGTAGCATATTCTTCTGATGGCAAAAACTGGGTTGCTGATAATAATATAGCTTTCTCTGACATTCGTGCTGTCGCCTATGGCGATAAAAACTGGGTTAAAGTCGGGACAGATAGAAGTTATGATGGCAGAATAGGTTATGCCAGAGATAAATAAAACAAATAATAAAATGCCCAAACTGCACATAACGAGGCTGTCGAATTTATATTTTTCTTAATAAAACACATAGTTTATTGCTCAAAAAACGCATTAAAACTATAGAAATAACTAAAAATTTACATACTTTCTTATGCTAAAATATAAATTCGACAGTCTCAACAGGTCGGTAAACGCTTCGCCGCCTTTGGCGGCTCGTTTACCGCCGGAACGTTATGCGCCAGTTTTGTGGGTATATATTCCAGAATAAACTTGACAAAAATAACTGTTTTATATAATAATATATTAAGGAGAAATTTATGAAGAGGTTTTTAATTGTATTTGTTTTTATTACAAATATTGTTATACTTGTTTATGCACAATCAAATAACTATGGAAATGGGAATGGAACTGTTATTGAAACAATGAAAGATGGCGATATAATATGGATAATTAGAAAACATATACAAACTGTTAACATAGGTGATTTGTCAGAGGATTTAAATATTTATAATAAGCCAGTATTAGGAATTGGTACTGTAATTGGAAAATTAAAAATAAATGATAATATAAATATTACACAAGTTGCAGAAGCAATTATTTCAAATGAATATTGCTATTGTTTAAAAATTAGTACGGAAAATAACATAAATGGTTGGATTTATTGTGGGAAGTATGAATATATATTTGCTCAATTTAAAGTTCCATATTTTAATAATAGATGGGAAATAATAGAAAATATTAAAATTGGAAAAAAATCATGGACAATTAGAAAAATGATTTATCAACTTGTTGAAGTGTGGGAAGTATTAAATATTCGTGATAGACCTGGATTAGTTGAGACAAATGTTATTTCAAAGATAATTCCACCTGAAAATGGTAATTCTCAAGTAAATTTAGATGTAATTGAGGCAACAGAAGAAAGAGAAACAATAGATGGAAGAACTGATAAATGGCTAAAAATAAATTATCATGGTGTTGTTGGTTGGATATTTGGCGGATATGCAAGTGTAGAAAGAGGTGGTCCTAAATATTATACACCGGAAAATATAATAAACTTTAGATTGGGATGGCATTAAAATTTGTTAAAACAAAACCGGCGCATAACGAGGTTGCAGAATAAGTGAATTTGCATAAAAAACGGGGTAATAAATTAGCTATTTTAGGCTTTTTTTGCGATTTTCTAGCTAAATTGTGAGTGTTTTTTAGCAGAAAATAGTTTTTCTGCAATCTCAACAGGTCGGTATATGCTTCGCCGCCTTCGGCTCATCAAACCGTAGGTTTGGAGGGCTACGAAGAACGGCAGTCGGGTGTGCGCTAGAACACCCTTTGTGCGCTTTTTCTCCGCCACATTTTTTTGCGCCCGTAAAAATGCTTCGCATTTTTCCTTATCGGGCGCAAAAAAACGTCGTTTATCTGTTCACGTTAGGCGCAATAATATTTGAATTGGTTGGAGATATATTGACAAAATAGAATTAATTATAGATAATATATTTATATAATTCTAAATTTGTTGTATATAATTTCGGGATTATTTTTTATTTATTAAAAACCTGTATTGAAGCCATTACAACTCCCAGTATAGCGGTATCATCTTTAATAGGCTTAAATATGTTTACCCCATCAGTAAACAATTTTTCATTATCCCGAAAAATAAAACGGCGGCACATAATACGACCTTCATGCGCCAATACCAATAAATCATCAGGTTTGGCTTTTACAGACCTGTCAACAACCAGTAAAGAGCCGTTGTGTATGCCTATGGTTTTAGCATCATCATCTTCAACACGAAAAAAGAAAGTAGCGTTTGGGCGTCTGATTAACAGGTCGTTTAAATCAATGCTTTGCATTTCATACCCTTGCGCCGGAGACGCAAAGCCTGTAACTTTGTGGTGCTTCATAATTGTATTTTAACGCTAGAAAATTTATTTTTATACCCCCTAAATTTGTACAAAGCTCACGTTTATTTCATAACTTTATTTCCTTATTTTTTAAACATGAACAATAACGGAACAAAACTATATACCCTTATTACACTTGAAGAATTTAAGGAAGTTCTGGGAATAGACGACAGGGAAGAAAAAATGGCTAAATTCTGCCTTGTAACATCAACATACACGATAGAGCAGTACTGCAAGAGAAAGTTTTTAAAAAAGCAGCATTTTGAAGTTGTTAAATTTTGCGGTGATTTGTTCATACCGCTGAGGGAATACCCTGTTAAATATGTTCTGGCCGCTTTTTTAATGAGCCGTGAACAATTAGCAATTTATGACGGGAATGTTTTAGAACCTGAATTTTACCGTGTGATACAAGAAGGAGATACGGATTTACCTTCTTACATGGAGTTGTCTCCCGCAGTAGCAAGACAGAGCTTTAAGGCAATTAAGGTTGTGTATTATGCGGGATATGAACAAAAAAACGTTCCGGCTGATTTGAAGGCGGCTTGTATGGAATTAGCGTCATGGAATATGAACCGTTATAAAGGACGGCGTATAGGTATGTCGGGAAATATTAAAGGGGCGGGAATACAGGGCGAACACTTTGAGCTATCCATGCCGGAAAACGTGAAAGCGCTTTTAGAGCCGTACAGGAGAAAAACTATATGAATGAGTGTGAATTTATCGAATTAAAGATTTTAGAGGTAATTAAGGGGCTTCTGACAGGACAGGTCAATGAAATATTAAATAATCGGCAATTAATGTTAGAGCTTTTTGAAATATCCGAGTTTAAGGACGGTTCAGCGGTTGTTCCGATTATTAATGTTAAAAGTTGTGAGAGGACCGAAAAGGAAAGAATTATAAGAGTGGACGCTTATTCAGTTTTAATTTCTTTTTCTTTAAGGGAAACGCCGGAAACCGAATTGTATTGCTACGGATATATTTCGGCGGTCTGTAAAGTGATTGGGGATTATCCTACGCTTGGCGGAATTGTTGACAGGGTTGTTGTAATTGATAAAAAAGTTGTGCCGCCGAAGGTTACGAATTGCGGAATGGATTGGAAAGTGGAAATTAATTTGCGTATAACAGTGGAGTCAATGAATAATGTTGGTTAATGGTTCTGACTGCACAATAATAATTAAAACAAGTTCAATGGAATTTGACGTTCCGTATTCTGACGAAACTATTAGGGACGCAATTTCAATACTGGAAGAAAACGCAAGTATCGAAGGGGACGGAAGTTGCAAGGGGATACAAAAAAAAAGCGGGGTTAAGGGCTGTGTTGTTTCTATGTTGACACTCGGGACGGCTCCTCTTTTACTTTATTTGGCTATGGGGGCGGTAGGAAACCCCATATTTATTTCTGAAACGAAAAATTTATTTAAATATGATCTATCCCTTGTGCCTTTGGAAGATACGGATAATTTTGAATTAATCCAAGACAGGGTAAATAAAAGGATACATTTTATAGGCTGCCGTGTAATTGGTTTTGAATTACGGATATTTCGAGACGAGGCTATTAAATTAAAACTTAATATCACAGGCGAATATCCGGCAAGAGAATATCCGTATACAAATGATTTAGGAAGAGAGGCGGGAGAGCGTTTTAACGGAAACGGTGTTAATTACATAATTAACGGAAAGGAAAATAATAATGTTTACGGCGTTACGCTTGTATCGAAGAAAAAAGGCGGGACTAAGACGGAAATTTGGATTAAAAGGGTTTTAGATAAAAAGAAAGATATTCCTTTTGACATAGAAGAAATGATTATTACGGCGCAACTGTTGCGGGAAAAATATGAATACAGGTTTTACGGTTCTTTCAGAATAACGGTTAAAAATCTTGTTTTAATCTCTGACGAGACGGAGATAAAGGCAAGCGGGGCTGTAATAGGCCCGCTTCGGTTTTATGTTTCGGGTGGTGTTTCTACTGAAGTCTTTACTTCGGGAGAGGAGATTAGGCCGTGAATTTTTATGAACTTGATAATATTTTGCAAGAAAAAATTGACGAAGCTGACAAGGCTGTGCGGGTACGGATTGAAATTAAATTAAACGGACATTTTGAGAGAGTTTTTGATGATGACATTATTGAGGCGAATTTTTTCGGTTTAAAAGAAAAAGCGGGGGGGATTTCATCGAGAGGGGAAATTTTACTGGACAATACTAATAGCGTTTATTCATATTTTAGCGTTGGGTACGGTACGCAGGTAAATGTTTCTTTTTCGCTTGGAGAGGGTTATCCATTCTTTTTGCGGTTTGTTTTTTTTGTTGACGAAAAAGGCATACAAAACATTAAAGGTCCGGGTCGGAAAAAGTTTGTTTTTATCGGCTTGCAGGATTTGTCTTATAAATTGCGGAAAACTGACGAAGTTAAAGACTGGTCTTCTCCTGTGGTCTTCGCTTATTCTGTTGTCAGCGATAAAAATCAGCCTTACAATTCGCTTGTCCACGGAATAGCGCAAAGGGCGGGATTGGGCGTTAATGACATTGACTGCGCTACAATCCCTGTTACCTTGCCTTACGTAAAATTAAGTAAAAATGTTTGGAGTGAGTTATCAAGTTTGGCAACGGCTTACCGCTGTCATCTTGAATGTGCGCCGGAAAAACCGCTTGTCTTTGCCCATTCGCCCTACCAGTCTGAACCGCTTGCTGACAATGAATATTCTTACACCTTTGATGGCGAAAATATGTTTTATTTGCGGAAAATAGAAAAGGCAGAATTTTATCGGAATACGGTGCGGCTTAAAATAAATATTCCTATTTCATTGGATAAACAGGAAATTTGGCGTTACGATGACAGCCCAGTTTTTTATGATGAATTTTTACAGGCACATTATCCGTTTATATATCCTTTGGTTCGGGAAATTGAAGCCGGAAAATATGAGGCTAAATACAAGGTTAAGGCCGCCGATGGAAAGCCGAAAAATGTAATTTATGCCGACCAAATAGATGGCAAAGAGGAAGCGGAAAACAGGCTTGAATATGACGGCGGTCCGTTTGCTTATTCCTATTATGACATAACAAGTAACTACGACAGGGCAATTCTGACACTTCAAAAAGATAATGACGGAAATTTATACAACGCTTCTATTAATGGGCGACCTATCATTTTAGATTTAAATCGTTCATGTTTTGTGAAAGATACGGAAGCAGTAGAAACGCAGGGAACAATAGCACTTAATGTTACAGGCTCTTATTTTTCAGAATATGAAATTATGCGTGGAAATTTATTTGTTAATCAGTATGAGGATTGGGCTTTGAGGGAGTTGGAAGAAAGATTGCAAAAAAAGAGGGAAATTACTGTTAAGACGCACAGGGCTTTATTTAATGCTCGTGTGGGGGCAAAGGTAAAGATAAAAACAAAAGACGGAGAAACGGCAGGGACGATTAATGCGTTTGCATTTCGTTATAAAAAAGAAAAAGCTTTTATAGCGGCTTTTAAAATTTTGGAATAAAGGGGGAAATTGATATGACTACTGCGGACAGGAAGTTAATTGTTGAAACGCTTTGTGAAATGAGGGAACTCAAGGGGGAGATGAAAGAATTTAAGGAAAACGTTATAAGCCGTGTTCAACGGCTTGAAAAAAAGGAAGCGGAACACAGCAAGGAACGTATTTCTATTATTGCGGTTCTTATTTCGGCGGCAGCATTGTTAGTGTCGATTATTGTAAATTTCTTTAAACACGGACACTAATAATTGTAACACCGTCTTACATGGCGGTAAGGAGAAAAAATGAAAATCAAGTGGGCAAATTTAATGGAGAACGAAAGAAAGCAATTTGAGAAAATGAGCGAGCATGATAAATTCGTTTATTTTCTTTTGCTTCAATTTGGTTCGCCCTATGGGTGGGGCAAAGAAAATCCCGAAACTTCGGATTGCTCCGGCGCTGTCTGCATGGCGTTGTTTGCGGCTACGGGGTTATTAATAAGGACTACGGCGGACGATTTGTATAAGAGGGTTTTTACCGATCCTTGCCCTCGAAATGGTGATATTAGGGCGGCTTTTTATATAACGAAAAAAGACCGAAAACATGGAAATACTTATGTTTCCGCCGGCACTGTTACCCATGTCGCCGGTTTTATAGAGGACGGAGTAATTCTCAATTCACAAGAGCCTTACGCAAAAGTCAGAAGGATTATGGACGTAACGAGCTGGTATCAAAATAACGGCTTTGAGGTTGCCGTTAGGGGGCTTAACAGAGAGGCTCTTGAGAGGCTGGCTAATGAGAAAAAAACGGTTTATGAACTTGACAGAGAATTTTTGAACTATTTTGAAATAGGGGAGAATTTATGAAAAAGACTTGTCTTGATTGTTTGCATTGCAAGGTTTCATGTAAATCAAAAAAAAATAATATATTGTGTTTTTGTTCGTTATCTGTAAAGAAAAAGACATATTTGGACATTTTTTGGAGCGAAAAAAAGCCGTGCAAGGATTTTTTTGACATGACAGAAGATATTACTTTGGTGGTTTCAAATACTGTTACTGATAATAAAATAGCGCCTGTGTGGGATAAATCGTTAATGAGGGCTTGACGGTATAAAAATGGCTTCCAAGCCGCTTAAAGCAAGGAGTTTAAATGAAAGATAATGACATTGATTTTTCTTATAAGGCTTCTTGGGAACATTCGTGGAAGGAACTTTTTTCGATTTTGGGGAAACGGATTTTATCCATGCCTTCAAAATTAATTGGATTTAAACCGCTTTGTCTTTTTGTCTCAACTTGGCTTCTGGTTGATGGAAAGATAAGGGATTGGATTTGGTTTTCCGTTCTGGTAATGGTTCTTTTTGGGATTGTGGGATTAAAGGTAATTTCAAGATGGAAGGATATAGAACATGAATAAATTTACATATAATAATGGCGTTGCCATTTCATATAACATATTTTGAGGGGAAAAGGTATGAGAGACAGGATTAAAATTAAAGGTATGGTAACTGTTCAGGTTTTTGACAAAAACGGTAAATTGAAAAGGCGAAGTCCGGGATTTTTCCGGCGGCTTTTCGGGCTTCGGGGGAAATTTGAAATTCAAGAATTTCATAACATTGTAACAAGAGAGGGAGACGCATTAATCGCTGACGCTTTGCTGGCTGTTCCTACCAGAACAAAGGTGACAAGCGCAAACGGTTATATTCAGGTTGGTACGGGGTGGACGGGGAATAGTACAAAAACGAATAATCGTTGTAATACTCCTACAGGTTCGATGAAGGCTTTAGACGCAAATTATCCGGCGTTATCCGATGGTTGGGGCAATACAGGGGATAATGTAATTACTTACAGGGCTACTTTTGCCGCCGGTGATTTAAACTCAAATGGAATAAACGAAGCGTGCTTGTTGAATGGTAACGGAAATGACGCTGATTGTCTGGCTTATGCCCAAATTACGCCCGGCGTTAATGTTACGGTAAATGATACTTTACAGATTTTATGGGAAGTTACTATTTTGGGGCAATAAGTGAAAAGGGAGCATGGGGCTGTTTTTCGTCAATCATTAAATGATTTTCCTTGTACTGTAACTCTTGGGAGAGATACGCCTTCTTTTGGGCTTCACCGCTACAAACAAGGTTTAAGGTTTTTTCCAACTGATGATGAAGGATTTACAAAAAGAGGAGACAAAAAGCAACTTTTATATAAAGGAAGGCGGCGTTCACACAGGTTTACTATACTTGATAATACTGCGTTTGAATATGATTGTATTCTTTTAAAAGAACCTGAAAGTAATATTATAACTCTACGCATGGAAGGCTCTGAATATTTTGATTTTTTAAGACAGCCGGATTTCGTAAAAAATAAATATCATAAAGGAAGCTATGCTGTATATAAAAAAGAAACATGGATTGGAGAAGGAACAGGAAAATTATGCCATATTCATAGACCGAAAATATATGACGCAAGAGGACGTAGTTGTTGGGGGGAGTTGTCGGTTGTAGGAAATGAGTTAAATATTATTATACCCGAAAAATGGCTTGGAGAAGCGAAATATCCTGTTATAGTTGATCCTGCGGTCGGAAACCAGTCTATAGGGTATCAAAATCAACCAACTTTTACATATGATAATGGATATGTTGAAACAAATTTAAGGTCTGCGATTGCTGTAAATAATTTTTATGTACCTGATAGGATTACAAGTTTTATACCGGCTACTGCTTATTATTATCTAATTCAGGGAGGAATGGGTTGTAAACCTGTTCTTTATAAAGATGGCTATTCTTATCCGTCTTCAAGAATATCACAAGATGAAACAAAATTTGATGTTGATATTATACTTCCTAATAAACCAGGTGGTTGGCGAACTGCCAATTTTACTATTAAAGCATATGATAATCCTGATGTAAAAGGCTTGATATGGTTTGGAATATCTACTATATCATTGAATGTATGTTATGATTATGACAATAGAATAAATTTATATTGGTATGGTTATGAAAATGGTAGTATAAATATACCTGAATATTTTCGATTAAAGCAAGATAGAAGTTATTATAATTATAAATTTTCAATGTATTTTACTTATGAATTACCGAAAAACTATGTTTGTACACTGACGCAAGGAGTAAATTTAACAGATACAAGAATATTAATTGGAAATTATCATAGAAAAAATATACATATGGTGGGAGTAAATTCTTTAATTAAAGGTTTAGAAGCATTTTACCGCAAATGTGTTATGACGGCTGTTACTACAATTAACTTTAAATATTTTCCTTTTTTTATAAGAAATGTTAAAGAAAAAATTTTAATTTCAATGGATTTTTTCCTATCTCGATTTTTATTCAGAGAATGTAAGGAAAGTATATTTATAAATTTAATAAATAAAAGATTATTAAATATATTTAGGACAATTCAGGAAGCATTGGAAATAACAGATAATAAAAACATTTATTTTTTTTATTATAGAAAATTAAATGAAAATATACGGATTAAACAGTATTTTAGTCATCTTAAATATTTTATTAGGGTATTAAGGGAAATTTCAGAAAATACGGCGGAAACTAAAAACATAAAATATTTTTATAGGAAAAATAAGGATACTGTGCAAACTTCGGGGTCTGTAATCCGTCACTTGTTAATTATTATTAAAGTTTTTTCTTCAACGGTAATAAGGGATTTTTTTATAAAAAGATTTTTAGTTTCGAAAGAAGAAATAAAAATTAAATCCTGTATAACTAAAGAAATAACGCTTGAAAGTAAAATTATCTGAAAGGGGTAAATATGGGGAGAATATATAAGAACCAAACAGCGTTGCGTTTATCTGTTAAAACTTTTTGTAATTTAGAAGGGATAGGAAAGGCTGTTATTAGGTATCGAAAACCAAACGGAAAAAGCGGAGAGTTGGATGCCGGTGTTAAGGATACGGATAATGGAGTGATTATACATGAATGTATAGAGGGGGAGATTGATGTATCGGGTTGGTGGACGTTTTGGGCTTTCGTTACCTTCGGCGATGGTAGGACGGCGGTGGGGGAAGCGGCTAAGGTTTATGTTTGGAATGAGGGAAAATGAAAAGAAGAAAAAGAAGATTTAAGAAGGGAGAAAGATATAAGTTAAAGGAAAATGAAGAAAAAGAAGAACTTGATGAATTTGCAGCGCATGAAACGGAATGGGCTGGCGATTTAATTTTGTGGTACAAGCATAAAAATATTGATATGCCTTTGGACGAATACCGAGCCTGCGCTTTTTTTATCAATAAGGAATATGTTAATAAACCGGGGTCGCTGACTTTATTGTATAAGGTTTATTTGCTTTATTTTCAGGATACGACAAATGTTACAAAAGAAAACGCTTTTGATTTACTGCGGTATCAATTTCGTTTGTACGCTAAGACTTTGGAAAAAGGGGGATATTCTTAACATTCGGTTATGAATATATATATTGCATGAAAAGCAAACATAATAAAGGAGAAAAAAAATGAAGGAAGCTGTTACGGAAGAACAGGTTTTTTTAAGGGCTGATAAATTAAAGAGAGGTGAAATTCAAAAAACAGACAGCACTTATGCGATGAGGCTATTGAAGGAACATGGGCAGAACATCAGGTATAACGCTGCATGGAAGAAATGGATTATTTGGAACGGCAAGTATTGGGAAATTGACGAGGGTAACGTAAAGATCCATGAAAAAGGCTTGGAGATGGTGCGAAACTTTTATGACGAACTTACAAAGATTTATGATAGTACGAAGAGGGAAGAACTTGAAAAATCCATTATATTGAGCGAAAGCGTAAGAAGGCGAAAGGCTTTTGTTGAGGCGGCGACTTGGATTGAAGATTTACAGATTAAAGCAAGCGAACTTGATAAAAATCCGTGGTTGTTGAATGTTGAAAACGGCACTCTGGACATTTCTAACGGCGAATTCAGGGAACACAGGCAAGAGGATTTTATTACTAAAATTGCAAAAGTGAAATATGATCCGAAAGCCGTCTGCCCGATGTGGAAGAAATTTGTCAGGGAAATTTTGAACTATAAAGGGGACATTATTAAATTTGTACAAACTGCCGCGGGGTGGTCTTTGTCCGGCGATATTTCGGAGCAAATTATGTTCATTTTGTACGGTACGGGGGCTAACGGTAAATCGACTTTTTTAAATACTATTATGTATTTGCTCGGCGATTACGCTACTTCTACCTATACCGAAACTTTTTTGAAAAAAAACGGTGATGGTCATACAAACGATGTTGCTCGTCTTAGGGGTACTCGGTTTGTTGCTACTAATGAGGTTGAACAGGGGCAGAGGCTGTCCGAGCCTTTAATTAAAAAAATTACCGGCAATGACCAAATGACGGCACGGTTCCTTTATGGGGAGTTTTTTAATTTTATTCCGACTTTCAAAATTTGGTTGGCGACTAATCATAAGCCTGTGATCAAGGGTACTGACCACGGTATCTGGCGCAGGTTAAAACTTATTCCTTTTACTACGAGAATTCCCGAAGCTAAACAGGATAAATTTCTTGAATATAAACTGCGGAAAGAAACTAGCGGTATTCTGAATTGGCTTCTTGAGGGTATGGCTTGTTGGAATAAAAATAAATTAATTACGCCGAAAGCCGTATCGTATGCTACGGACGAATATAGGGAAGAAATGGACGTTATCGGAAATTTTATCAGCGAAAAATGCTCTCAGGATAAGAAGAATACGATTATTATTAAGAAATTGTATAAGGCTTATTCAGACTGGTGCGATGATAATAATGAACACCCTGTTAGCGAGCGTTTTTTTACTCTTAGGCTTAAAGAGATTGGTTTTAAGCAGGGGAGAAATGCTATGGAAAGATATTGGTTGGGGATTGGGCTTTTGGAGTAGAGGGGGATTTCTCGTAACGTTCCGGCGGTAACTGACGTTTTTTTGCGCCCGATAAGAGAAAATGCGTAAGCATTTTTTCGGGCGCAAAAAAATGTGGCGGAGAAAAAGCGCACAAAGGGTGTTCTAGCGCCTAGCGCACACCCGACTGGCGTTCTTCGTAGCCCTCCAAACCTACGGTTTGATGAGCCGAAGGCGGCGAAGCATATACCGACCTGTTATGCGAAGTGGTGGCGTACACTATTTATTTTTATTTTCATAAAACACGTTTTTTAATAATAAGTATAAACTTATTAATTTCTATTAAATTTTTATCAAAGAATGTATCAATTTTAATTTTATATTTTTTATTAAATTTTAATTCCACTTTTCCAAATTCCCTCCATAATTTATAATCTATATTATTATCTGATACTTTTTTTGTGAAATAATTCTTTCCTTCTACCGGCTCAAATATATTAATCTTATTAAAAAATATAATTTCATTTTCATCAGAAATTTCTATATTTATATAATTATCCATATATTTAGTATATATAACATCTAAATCAATATCAATAAAATAACCTTCATACGGATCATTATCAGAAGGAAAGTCCCATTCTTGATCAAACTCTACAATAAAATATTCTTCTATATTTCTTTCTGTTTTTAAGTCCAAATTAATAATTCTTTTCCATTTTTGTATTTCACCCCAATCCTTAAAAAATAATTTTATAAGAATACAACCCGAAATTATACAAATTAAAAAAAATATAAATACAGAAATTATAACTATTTTAATTTTTCTTTTCATATCTTATTTTATTATTTTATACAATATTTGTCAAGTATATTTTATATTTCCAACCAATTTAGCCACCATTTCGCATAATGTTCCGGCGGTAAACGACGTTTTTTTGCGCCCGATAAGAGAAAATGCGTAAACATTTTTTCGGGCGCAAAAAAATGTGGCGGAGAAGAACGGCACAAAGGGTGTTCTAGCGCCTAGCGCACACCCGACTGGGTTTTTTCGTAGCCC
>JGI20170J14366_1000810_pt1 | contig 13539 bp, 7 predicted proteins | sample TergutNc150P3_FD_14366 | JGI IMG/M metagenome (IMG submission 14366) | reverse complement strand
TTTTTAACTGCGTCTCTTGCCTGCTCTACCCTTTTTTGCGCCAATCTTCCCGAAGCGTGCATACTGGAAGCGTTGCCGTATATTTCCAAATCGTCTGTAATCTCGGACTTTACTTCCTGCCTTAACGGCGTTGTGGCGTTGTAATCAATATATACCTTTTTCATTTTTTCTCTTTTAATTCCTTCTTTACTTCGTCAAGACGTTTGTTTAAAGTGGCGATTGTACGCTCCAGTCTTGTTTTCTCCTTCTCTAATAATACAACAGGATCTTCGTCTTTGTCTTTGTTACGAACTTGAATTTTTACGCTGTCGGGGCTTTTGCCTTTTATAAGGGCGCTTTCCGCCGCTTTTCTCTCTTTGCCGTCACGGATACCGGCAAGAAAGCGCATGTTATCGGCTCCTACTTCGGGGGCAATGTCAAACTCGAACATTTTTATCGCCGTGTTGGCGGCGGTTCTCGGGATACGCAGCATTCTGTCAACATAGTCCTCAAAGCGCACGCCGATATCCGTGCAAAGATTATGGGCTTTTATCAAATGTTTTCCCATTTCTTTTACAAGCTCTCCGTTGTTCTTTAAGTATTTTTCACGGATAACTTCCGTCAGTTTTAATAATTCAGGCGAAGCGGTAAAAACATCGTTGTAGATTTTTTTCTTTTCCGCTTTTTCAAGGAGGGCGTGAAAAATCGCCCAAAACTCGGTGTTATGCGCCCTCGCAGAAAGCGTGCCGCCCCGTGAGCAGGCGTGCAGATGATGAGCGTATTCATGTATTGCCGTATAGAGCAGTAAATTCTGCCCTGTGTCGTCCGATTGGAAATTACGGTTATGAATTATTATTTCTCTTGAGGCGGGCTTGTAAAGACCGTTTACCTTACTGCTTTTCTTGCCCGAATAAATAAGGGAGAACTCAAGCGGAGCGTCTTCTATCGATAACAGTTTTTGTTTTACGGCGTCCTGATTCATAAAAGGCTTTCCTCTATTTTTTCCATTGCAAGCGCCGCCGCCGCCGTACAGGCGGTTTCTGTTCTCAGCGCTCGGGAGCCTATGGACATCCGTAAAAATCCCGCTTTTTCAAACAAGTCACGCTCTCTGTCAGACCAGCCTCTTTCAGGTCCTATGGCGACTACCATCGGTCTGCTTGTAACGGAAAGATGAAAGAAAGAACCTTCGGCGCGCACGTTATCAGCCGCAACCAATAAAGGGATGCGCATATTATCGGTCTTTCTCCAAGGGCAGTCATTCAGCCATGCGTCAAGATTATCGAAAACATTGACCGCCGGTATTATGGTGTCACGAGCCTGTACCGCCCCTTCAACAAGAGCGGCGTGCGCTCCGCCGTCTATCAATAGTTTTGTGTCTCGGTAGCTTTTTTCGCCTAAATCCGTACCCACAAGATCGATTGCGGACACACCGATACTGGAAAGGTCTCTGAAAATACGGCGAAGCTGTATCGGGCGGGCAAAAGCGACTGCCATCCTTAACCGAAGACGAGGGGCGGGCTGTTCTGTGGCTTTTACGGTAACAAAAACAGAACCGTCAAAATTGATTTTCTCGATTTTGCCCGTCCCTTTAAGTCCGCCGAGGATTCCGGCTTCAAATTCATCGCCTGCTTTTTTATGTAAAACTTTTAACAGATGAATAGTCCGCTCGTCCCGTCTGGGAAGATTATGCCCCAATTCATGTTCTTCAAATAGAATAATATTCACAGTTAGAGTATATCAAAAAATCAATAAAAAGGAGATACCCCCGCGGCGGCTGCCGCAAGGGTATCTATTTATGGTTTGGGTATTAACTCTATGCTCTTTATCTCAATAACATAAGCATTTGTATTATTGAGCCAGAACGATATCTCAACATCTCCTGTATTACTACCTCCGCCCGATATTGGTATTGTTACATCGCCAAAAGAGCCGTTGTTTGGAATTGGGGCGTTATTTACACTGCCAAGATTGGTAGAACCCACTCCAACATAAAACACTTTATTGCCAAAATCTCCTGATACACCTTTTACATTTATTTTAATACCGGAATAATTGGCAAGGGTTTGCCCTCCCAAACTAAAGGGCAATGTAATCTTCGGGGTTGAATAGCCGCCGGTCTTTGTTATTACTAAAGCTCCTCCGGTTATCACCGCAGATATGTCGCTTGAACTGTATTTCGGATATCCCGCAGGGAAAGTATCATTTGCAAAATTATAACTTGTCCCTGTTCCGCCGCCTTGCGGACTTTCTTTTACCGTTATAACAAGACTGCTAGTCGCCCCCATATTGAATGTGAAGACAAGCGTCGTTGTGCCGACAGCTTGCGCCGCCAAGTAACTTTTCTTTATCGTTACAGTAGTACCGCTTACGGTATAGTCGGTGCCGCTTGTAAGCGTTGCATTGCCGTTCTTGATATTTGACAAAGTGTTTCCATTAAGCGTCATAGCTACAGCAATGTCGGCTTGCAGGTCTGCCCTTTTATCGAACGTCGCAGTTGCGGGGCTGATACTGGAGTTGGACGTGTCCACAACCGTGATAACAAGATTTTGAGTTGCTCCGGCGCTGAATGTGAATGTTAGCGTCGTTGTACCGACAGCTTGCGCCGCCAAGTAAGCTTTCTTAATCGTTACATTAGTACCGTTTACGGTATAGTCGGTGCCGCTTGTAAGCTGTGTAGCGCCGTTCTTGATATTTGTCAAATTATTTCCGTTAAGCGTCATGGTTACGGAAATATCGGCTTGCTGAGCGGTCTTTTTATCGAATGTCGCGGTTGTCGGACTGATACTTGAACTTGGAACCGGCGTAGTATTGGTAGAAAGATACACTTTAAAGTTACCGCTTAAGTGAAGCATGCTCATCATATACAGACATCCGTCATAGTAACGGTATTTCCCTTTCGTCATGCTGATATTCCAGAAGTCTTCGATAAATTTCCACGCATTCACATTTGTCGCCGCAAGAGACGCAACCGCGTTACAGCCTACAAGACCCGGCGAGTGATCCGCTCCCCTCTGAGTCCCGTCCAATGTCCAACGGTTTCCGTAAGTAGTAACTCCTTTACTTACAAAGAACGCCTGAATTCTGTCGGCAAATGTTTTCTGCCATGGATCTGCCGCCCACCACGCATAGTCCATGCCGATATTCATCGCAATACGCCATGCGTCATACTCGAAATGCTTGTGATCCCCTTCATTCCTGGGCGATCCGTCAAACTCGGCGTAATCCGGTCCAAGTCCCGTTGTAGCATGCGTCGTTTTTGCAAAGAACGCACGGCTTGTAGTCGCCGCTTGTTTAAAGAAATCAATGTCTTTTTTCAAGTCAGCTTTATCAGCCCAGATACCGTAGAGTTTATTATTATCATAGTCGCTTTGCAATTCTAATGCCCAAACTTCATAGAATGCCGGTAAATGATAAGAAGGGTCTGTAAACTTTGCGGAATTTCCAAGCGTAGCGAATCTAACCATATAATTGTCCGTATTAAACATTGAAGGTTCGCCATAAGGATCTCCGTTCCCCGGTTTACGTCGCGTTAAATCATATATAATCTGCCTTGCTTGTTGCGCGTAATTATTTATACCTGATGAACTGCTTCCCCAACGGGCGTGCGCAAACAACAGCGCCGTAATAAAGTATTCCTCGCCGTCAGGAGCGGGACCTTTATCCATTTTTGAGCCGCTTGTACTGCATTGCCATGAGAAATAACCTCTGGAATTGCTGCCGGCGTCTGTTTCATTGTACATATAGGTTCTCGCCCATTTCCAAAGTTTGTTGAATCTAGCCTGATCATCCATTTGTACGCACATCATCATGCCGTAGGACATTCCCTCGGAACGTACATCATTGGAATCAAATGTCCAGATGTACGCCATGTCGCTTCCTGTCTCCACATAGATTCTTTCGGCATTATCTCCTGATTCAACTCCGCTAACAAACAGTTTGTTCCATGATGTGTTTACTTTGGCTTTTATTTCGGCTTCGGAATATCCCCACTCTTTAAACATATTCCGATAATTCTTTGATGACACTGCTCCGATTGAGGGCGGATTAGGCGCTGTAGTCGGCGGTTCAGGAGGCGGAGGCGGCGGGACAAAATTGGACTTTGGTGTAAATGTGAGATCATCAAACATATAAACAGCGTTAGTCTTACAGTTTATCCCGATAGCTATAAATAAATCGCCTGTCAAGTCTTTAATCGCGTCACCCGGATTGGTGATCGTAATTGAATAATCAGTCCATTTGTTTTTGTAGGTGTCGCCAAAATTTACCGCTGACGAAGGCGCCGCTCCAAGCAGGTTAGCCGCAAATTGATTTGAAGCGGAAGAGTCATTTCCAAAAGCCCACTTCTTAAATGTAGCTTTGTCTTTCGCGATATAAACCTGAATTTGTTTAGAGTCTAAGTTTGTGCCGGTATTGCCGCTTACAAGACTGAACCTGAATGAGAAAGATTGATAGTCTTTTACAGTATAGGGCAGTTTTACCGGAATGACAGCCGCTTGATTGTAACCCTTATCGCTGTTAGGTCCATTACTGGAAATTTGAAGTGATTTTTTTCCAGAATTAATCGGATCGGCTACAACTTTCACCGATGTAGGTTTGTTATCTCCTTCCGTATAATCATAAGTTTTATCTATAGCGTCACTCTCAAAGTTAATTACCGTGGTTACGGCTGAAGTACCCGAGTCTGTTGTTATTTGCGCGCTTCTCTGAGCTGTACCTGTATTGTAATTGGTATTTTCTTTTGCGCGGGCAAACACATAATAACCTGTGTTAGCGGTTAATCCGTTGAATGTAAGTCCGTCCTGCCAACCGATTGACGGAGTATTGGTTGTTGTCGCAATCGCGTATTCGACAGTTTGATTACCGGGGTTGGTTGTTATGGTTACAGCATTAATGGTAATACTGTTTGCTGTTTTGGAAGCCGCTGACGGAGTTCCGTTTACTGCCGCGCCGTCCGCTTTGGTAATAGTCAAGGTGTAGGAAACAGAGGCTTGCGCATATGTCCCATCCGATGCTTTTGTCGCAGTAATTGTAGTACTGCCTACCTTGAGTATTGTTACCACGCCGCTGTTGTTCACTGTCGCCACGCTTGTATCGCTAGAAGAATAAGTTATTGCCCCTGAACCTGAACCGGTATTTGAAAGCGCTTTGGTAAAGGCAGAGCCATATACTTTGCTTTCGTTAAGAGGAGCGGCAAACGCTATAGTATTAAAAAGAAGATCCGTTTTTATTTCCGCGCTTCTTTGCGTGGCGCCCGCATTGTAATTGGAGTTCTCTTTTGAACGCGCAAAAACATAATAACCGGTATTGGAATTTAATCCGCTGAAAGTCAATCCAGCCTGCCAATTGCTTGAAGGAGCAGATGTTGTTGTCGCAATTGCGTATTCTACGGTTTGATTACCGGGGTTGGTTGTTATAGTTAAAGTATTAATAGTTATGCTGTTCGTCGTTTTGGAATCCGCTGCCGGAGTTCCGTTTACTGCCGCGCCTGCCGCTTTGGAGATTGTACCGGCTACCGTATAATCAATCGGTTTAATATAGTTGTCCGCGCTTGCGCCTGAAATTGAGTAAACAACTGTAATTTGATTCGCTTCCGCCACGTTTGCCGAATTGAAGTTGGCAGCGGCTGTTACGTTTACCGTATCGCTTCCGACTTTATTGGTAAGCGCTCCGACGGTAACCGCCGCAGTTTTAGAGCCGTCATATACTTTTGGAGCAATTGTTGGATTTGCTATAGTAAGCTGTAATTTTGTAACAGTCAGGGTATAAGACGCAGTGACTTGCGCATAAGTTGCATCCGCCGCTTTTGTCGCTGTGATTGTGGTGTTTCCCGCTTTGACAATAGTTACCGCTCCGGTTGTACTGTTCACTGTCGCTACACTTGTATTGCTTGAAGCATAGGTAATCGATCCTGTACCTGAACCGGTATTTGTAATTGCTTTGGTAAACGACGCGCCGCCGTAAACTCTCTCTTCATTGTTTGTATCCGCAAACGCTATCGTATTAAGAACAAGATCCGTATGCGTAAACACCGCATTTATATTGATAACGCCCTTAACTGAGTCTTCTTCATCTATAGTATATTTTCTTGTACCTTTTCCTGCGGCGGTTACCGCACTAATTTCCGCAGTTGTGCCGCTGAAAACAAGCCTATTGTTCTCTTTTGTATTGGCAAGACTATAATTGATAGTTATTTCATCTCCGTCTTTCCCTGATACAGGCGAAGCTGTAACATTGTCGCCGGTCTCATTTCCGTTTTTATTAACATTGATCGTGATTGTGGTTTTTTCTGTTTTTATTATCAAACTTGCCTTTGCTTCTCCGGCTTTGTAATTCTCGTTTGCTTTTGCGCGGGCAAACAGATGATACCCGGTATTGGTGGTTAATCCGCTAAAAACCAATCCATCCTGCCAGCCGTTTAACGGAACATCGGTTGTTGTTGCAATTGCATATTCAACGGTTTGTCCGCCGGAAACAGTGACAACATTACTTGTAACACTGGTTGACGTTACAGAAGCCGCTGTCGGATTAGTATTGACTGTCCCGCCGTCGGCTTTGGAAATTGAACCGGAAATCATATAATCGGCAGGTTTTATATAGTTGCCTGCGTCTTCGCCGGAAATTGTATAAACAACAGTGATCTGATTTGCTTCAGCCACATTTGCCGAGTTGTAGTTGGCAACGGCGTTTACAGTTACTGTGTCGTTTCCAATCTTATTGGCAAGAACGCCAACGGTTACAGCCGCAGTTATATTGCCGTTATATTGTTTCGTTCTTGTAACTGCCGGCTCTGCAATATCAAGTTGCAATGGCGTAACATTAAGCGTATAGGAAGCGGCAGTTTGCTCATAATTTGCATCCGCCGCTTTTGTCGCTGTAATTGTGGTGATTCCCACTTTTACAAAATTTACCGTTCCATTGTTGTCCACTGTCGCTACGCTTGGAACGCTTGATGTATAAGTAATCGCTCCCGAACCTGAACCTGTTGCAAGAGCCTTTGTGAAAGGAGCATCGCTGTAAATTTGGGTTTCAATAGGAGGCGCCGCAAACGCTATGTTGTCAGGCGTCTTGTCTGTATGGGTAAATACGGCATTAATTGTAATAACATCTTCCAACGCGTCTTCTTCGGCTACAATATACATTCTTGTTCCGCTGCCTGCAATTTCAACATGCGCAACAGCCGCAACAGTACCTGAAAAAACAAGTCTGTTATTTATTTTGGTGTTGACAATTGTATAGTTGAGCGTTATTTCATCTCCGGCTTTCCCTGATACAGGTGAAGCGATAACACTGTCACCCATCTCATTACCGGTTATGTTAACATTAATCGTAAAGTAAGAAGAATCAGACCCGCCGGATGAGGCATTTTTATCCGGCAGAATATCGTTAACAAAGGGATTACTGCAAGCTGACAGAAATACCGTAAATACAAACGCCATAATAGTGTTTTTTTTCATAGTCTTCTCCTATCGTATTGCGATAATTAACGCCGAAAGGCATTATTTAACTACTTGTCAAAATGCAAACCGACTAAAAAACCAACACCCCACGCAAAGGGGTAACCTCCCCTAATCGAAGGTTCTATATACCAATTTTTACCAACATTGTAATGCCACCCAAAAACCAGACCTGCCAAAAACGCCGGATAGTTTTTGTTGTCTTCTATATAAATTGCTGTGCCAAGTTCCGCCTGCGCAAAAAAACCGCTGATTTTCAACGGGAGATAATAACGGAAGAAAACCGCAGGCTCCAATGTTGTTACTGTATCCATATTTGAGCTTAAAGCCATTTTCAGCCCCAGACTGAATTGATTATCCAAATCTACGCCGCCTGACAAATTTCCGCCAAGAGCAATGCCTTCTCGGGTATTGGCGTTCCCTTCAAGACCCAAACCGGCAAACACGCCGGATAAAGCGGAAAGATTACTCACAGTAAAAAGGAAGCATATAAACAAAAAAATAAAATGTATTGAATGCGGATATTTTGATTGGAATAAAATGAAAGGGAAAACAAAAGTATTTTTTCTGTACAATGAAATCACCTTAATTAATTATGAAACCACATACGGAATATGTCAAATAATTTTTCTAAAAAATAAACATTTTTTAAGAAAACAGTTTTACGTTTTTTGTCATAAAAATTGCATAATTTGATTAATAATTGAACAAATTCACGGTCAAATCAAATATATTGACAAAACAACAAAAAACAATAGAAAATTAAGCGTATTTTGTTATAATTTAGTTATATATGGAAAAAGATGTCAAATTTAAAAACAGACTTCTTATTTTAAAAATCTCAATATTTGCGCTTTTTACATTATCCTGCGCTACTAATTCCAATATATACAAAGAAATTGACCGTTCTGTCGAACATTCCGACTTTTCGGATGCGGTCAGCGTTATCGAGAAAAAACAGGAAAGCAAGAAAGTTCTTTACTCGCAAAAAAACGCCATTATGCTGTTTTTGGACAAGGGGCTGATTGAACATTACGCGGGCAACTACTCCGCTTCTTCGGCGGATTTGCAAAACGCTGAACGGCTAATCGAAGAGGCGTATACCAAAAGCATAACCGAAGGCTTTTTATCCTACATTGCCAATGACAATGTAAAAGAGTACCCGGGCGAAGATTTTGAAAATATCTACTTAAATGTTTTTAATGCCCTGAATTACTACAATAGAAACGACATAGACGGCGCATTGGTGGAAATAAGAAAATTAAGCAATTCAAGCGGGAAACTGGAGATGCTCTCCAGAAAATACGAATACAAAGACCCAAAAACAGGAGTCGGCTTAAAAGATACGGTAAAAAAAGAAACAGGGGTCGGCAGTCTTCCTGATGTAAAATCCGTCAATTTTTCCAATTCCGCTCTTGCCCGCTACTTGGGCGCTCTTTTTTATCAGGCTGACGGAAACGAAGATTCTTCCCGCATTGAATTTGATCAGGTTTACAGGGCTTATTCAACCAACAGAAATATTTACTCAGGCGCTGTTCCCAATGCGGTAGAAGAAGCCCGCAATGTTCCCGACGGAATGGCAAGGCTTAACATAATAAGTTTTACCGGATTGTCCCCTGTAAAAGAAGAAAAAACTGTTATTCAATATCTTCCGTTTCAACACCCTATATTGCAAATCGCAATGTTTAAGCTTCCTGTAATGATAAAAAGACCAAGCGTAATAAACAGAATAGAAGTAGAAGTAGACGGATCAAAAAGATTTGATCTTGAACTGCTTGAAGACATGGGCGCAGTTATCGAAGAAACTTTCAACGCCCGTTATTCCAATATTTTATTAAAAACATATATCCGCACTATTATAAAATATGTAGTTGCCGATGTGGCGGCAATGGCGGCGGAAAACAACGACAACTCTTTGGCGGGATTAGCTATAGCTGTTGGAGCGAGAGCGGCAATGGACGCTTCGGAAAGAGCCGATATAAGAATGTCACGCTATCTGCCGGACAGGGCTTATATCGGCGGCATTAATCTTGACCCGGGAACATATTCTGTTATAATAAGATATTGTAACGGAAACCATGAAATTTACCATGAAAAATTTCCAGATGTAACTGTAAAAAAAGACGGATTGAATTTAATACAGTCCGTTAAATTAAAATAGGAGAAACTGATATGAAAAAAATTGCGGTTGTATTGTGTGTATTTATTTTACTGTCCTCGTGCGAGACAACAAAAGTAAAACGAGTGGAAGCAGGGACGCAAAAAGAGTTAAGCGGCTATTGGAACGCCGTTGATGTAAAAATTGTCTGTGAAACTTTGGTTAACGACTGCCTTTCAAGCGCAAGAGTTAATCAGGAAATCAAGGCAAGGGGAAACAAAAAGCCCGTGGTTATTGTCGGCAAATTCAAAAATGCCAGCGATGAACATATTGATACCGAGATTATTACTTCCATTATGGAGAACGCGATTTTTAACAGCGGCAAACTTGACTTTGTAGCGGGCGGCGACACAAGAGCAAACCTTCGAGCGGAAAAACAGGATCAACAGGGAAACGCCAGTGAAGCGACTACTGCGGCTATAGGCAAAGAAATAGGCGCTGATTTTATGATGACGGGTTCGGTAAGAACAATTGTTGACAGAGACGGAAACCGCAGTGTTAGAACATATTTTGTTACCGCCGAACTTACAAACATCGAAACCAACGCAAGAATGTGGATGGGACAGAATAATTCGATAACAAAAGAAGTTACAAGACCCAAAAACAAACTTTAGGGCTTTAATTCAAAAAAAGAATCGTTCCCTACGGAATAGGCTATGGTTTGATTTTTGTTAAGACCGATTTTTTGAAAAACTACATTTGAAATAAGAGCGCGGGCTTTGTACCGCGCTGTTTTTAACACCAGATTTCTGGCGCGAATAGCGGGACCTCCGCTTACGGAAAATCCTGTTTCAGGCGACCATGAAAAAGTACACTCGCCTGCGTCTACGCCGAATTGCCAAGTATTTTTTTCGTCTCTCAGCAACTGCCTTACAAGAGCGCAGGCTTTATCCGCGGGGTGATACGATTTGGCTATCGTTTTCCCGTCTTCCGTCCACTTGTAAGCGGCTAACTTTGGCTGAAGCTCAAGCGGAGAACCATAACAAGCGAGTATCGTATCACCCTCGAAACCGACAATAACGGCTCCGGCGTTAAAAAGAATTCTTTTTGCCGAAGCGTAAAACATTCTTTTCATTCTTGCCGATTCTTTCACCGCCTCTTGTTCCTCTCTGTTAAAAAGATTTGCGTCTTTAATGGCGATAACCGCCGCATACGCCGCATTAATTTCCGAAATCCCCGGTCTTCCCGAAAAAATCAGTTTTTGCAAAACGTCTTTTGAAACCGCAGTTCGGTAAGCGGCGCGGAAAGCCCTTGCCCTGTAATTAAGATAGGCGTTCTTGCAGAAGAACAGAAAAAGAACAGGTGCTAATGAAGCGCTGAAAACAATTAAAGGATCAAACCAGTAAGAATATAAAATAAAAATACAACTGTACAATGCGGCTGACGCTATACTTAAAAACACCCCGACAATCAAAAGAACAACGGGACGCATCATAAAAACAATTATCAATACGGCAAAAACAACGGCTATCGATAAAAGTATCACATAACGGGAAAGAACAGGCTTTATATGACTGCCCGTAATAAGAGCGTTTGCGAGCATGGCGGAATATTTAGCGTTAGGCTCATTGCCCATGATACAAAGAGACAAACCAAGTTCCTGCTTTAATTTTGCTTGGCTTACGGATAATTCTCCGTATGTCTCACGCAGAGACGCAAACAATTTCATCAATTTATTTTTTGTTTCTATTAATTTGTCAAGTTCCGTTCTTTTTGACGAATCGGTATCCGCTATTAATTCTTCGTATCTGCCGATAAGGGCTGTTTCATTGGAGTTGTCAAAAAAATCATTCAAACTTATGAAATAATTTGAACGGGCGGTTATCCACGCGGAGCGGTTTTCGCTGTTAGGTGTTTTTATTAAATCTTCAAGAAGCGTTTGGGCGTATTCGCCCAAGAACAGCGGTATTTTTTCCGGTAATATTTTAGCAAAAACTTTTAATTCATTTGCCTGCGCTAAAAGGTCAAGCATGGTATTGTCCGCTGTTTCGTATTTGCGGAAAAGTTCTATATTAACGGTGCGAAAATTACAGTTCCACGGAGTGATAATATTGCCGTTGTTATCGAGGGTTATATCCAAATCTTTCCCGTCGTGACCGCGAAGCCATAAAATCAATTTTTTGTCCGTTGTTTCTATCTGCGAAACAGCGTAACGGCTTTTTAAGTTTACATACAAAGGGTACTCGACAGATCCGTCAATCTCAACGGGTTTTACCCGTCTTAATTTCCCGTCCTTATCCAACTGCGGCTTTGTGTAAGCGTCAATAAAACTGCCGAAAACGGCGACGGATCGTATAAGCTCATCGTCCCTGTCAATCAAAATCCTAACAAGCCGCTCTCTGCCTTGTTCCGCAGATTCCACTACCTGCTCAACAAAAAGCGGCGCTTTCTGGGGCGTAACAAAGCCCATACGGATACCTTCAAACAAATTTCGGATATTTGACCCAATTTTTTCGTATTCATCGACAAAATTTCGGCGGATATCGGCTTCTGTCAATGTTATGGGCGTCGCCGAAGGCGAAAGTCTGCCCGCCAAGATCAAATTTGAGGCTTCCATCTCGGTTAAAGTAACCAAAACGGTAAAAAAATCACTTCCTTCTATAAATTCGTCTGTTTCGATGATTAAAATCTCATTGGAAACAACGGGTTTTTTATACTTCAAAAGAAAATCGTAGTGCGCCCCGAGCCTTGGACCTGAAAGCAAAAAACTAAGCAGAAAAATCATTCCCACGGCGAGGGTAAGACTGCCAAGAAACATAAATATAGAAACTTTTAACGAAACACGCGCAGGCATATTCAAATTTAAACATATTATGGTAAAATAGCAAGTATCTGACATCTGACCAAATGTCAGGCGTCAGATACTTGCCCGATATGTGAGAGATTTAAGGAGTGATTTATGGCAAAGGCATTTTTGGATGAGAATTTTTTACTTGAAACGGAGACGGCGCAGAGCTTGTACAAGGCGGCTAAAAATGAGCCTGTCTTTGATTACCACTGTCATCTTATTCCGTCCCAGATAGCGGAAAACAGAAAGATGAGCGACCTCGCCGATGCTTGGCTTTCGGGGGATCATTATAAATGGCGTATGATGCGGGCTATGGGAATCGATGAGAAATATATTACAGGCGACGCTTCAGGCTACGAAAAATATCTTGCGTGGGCTCGCACTGTGGAAAATTTAATCGGAAACCCGCTGTACCATTGGACTCATCTTGAGTTACAACGATACTTTGATATTTACGAGCCTCTTACCGAAAAAAGCGCACCCGCTATTTGGGAAAAGGCGAACGCTCTACTTCAAACTCCTCAGCTTTCCGTAAAAGGTATTTTTGAAAAAATGAATATTTACGCCGTAGGAACTACGGACGATCCTGTTGACTCGCTTGAACATCACCATGCTATTATCGGAGGCTCCGCCCCGATTGGAAAAATCAATACAAAAGTAATTCCCACCTTCCGCCCCGACAAAGCTTTTGAAATTAACGATATACATTTTATCGAATACATTGAATCATTGTCTCACAGAAGCGGGATAAACATTAAAACTCCAGATGATGTTCTTGCCGCTCTTGATAAGCGTTTGGATTTCTTTATTAGCATGGGCTGCCGAGCGTCCGATCACGCTCTTGAATATGTTCCGTATGTTGAGACCTCGATTAAAGACGTTGAAAAAACTTTTAAAAAAGTCATGGCAGGGAAAGAAGCGTCAAAAGATGAAGCGGACGCCTACAAAACACTGATGCTCTCTTCTTTGGGAAATATTTACGCCGCCAAAAATATCGTAATGCAATTGCACCTTTCCTGTATTCGCAATATAAACACAAAACAGTTAGTTAAATTGGGAATAAACACGGGCTTTGACGCCGTCCATGACAAAGAGTTATGCGAAAATCTTTCATCTCTTCTGGATTTAATGAGTCTTGGCGGCGAGAACGCAAACGGTCT
>JGI20170J14366_1000799_pt1 | contig 13615 bp, 17 predicted proteins | sample TergutNc150P3_FD_14366 | JGI IMG/M metagenome (IMG submission 14366) | reverse complement strand
AAAAAACTTGTCGGAGCGGTGGTCGGGGCGGTAGTGGACAAAGATGTAAAAAAATTCGCTTTGGAGAAAGGCCTTTGCGTTGTAACGATACGTGAGGAAGAGGAGAAGTTAGACGTTGTGGAACCCGAAACGTGCCGTACCTGGTAAAAAACCGGCCGTACCTGCGGGGCCTCCCGGCTCTGCGGGCTATGCGGCCGAACCCACATAAATCCCAAAAAAGGAACCGCAAATGTACTCGAACGCCGCAAAACCGCTCAAAACCGCCGCCGGAGCCGCTCTCTTGGCCATAACGATGATCTTAGGGCTCGGCTGCGGCGACGCTTCAAACCCCGGCTCCAAACCGGACCCCAAAAACAAAGACTGGAGAGTCTCGAACTGGACAAAACCCGACACTTCAGGGTACGTCACGTTTAACAACGGCGGGATCAAAATCGAAATGGTGCTCGTTAAGGGCGGGACTTTCACTATGGGCTGCACTATGCCCGAAGAGGAACTGTGCGATTTCGACGAAGGCGGGTTCGTTACCCGGCGGCGGTGCGACGGAGGGATGCTGCAAAACCTTTGCGCGGCGAACGAATATCCCGCGCATAAAGTTACCGTCAGCGATTTTTATATCGGTAAATTTGAAGTAACAAATGAATTATGGATAAAAGTGATGGATCGTTATCCTGAATGGTATTATGATGATGGTTTACTTAAAAAGATTGATAATCTTATAAATCCTTTATATGCTGTACGTCATCTTGATTCGGCATCAATCCCCTCTTTTTTGAACAAATTAAATAAACTGACTAATAAAAACTATCGTTTGCCCACGGAGGCCGAATGGGAGTTCGCCGCTCGCGGCGGTAATAACAGCAAAAACCGTGCATTTGCGGGAAGCGATAACGTTGAACAAGTTAACGGGTATGGACCTATGGGAACCAGTTTACCCAATGAATTAGGAATCTACAGTATGACCGGTAATGTAGCGGAACTTGTTAGCGATTGGTATTCTCCCTACACTGCAAAATCACAAGCAAACCCGCAAGGCCCTCTTTCAGGAGAATACCGCATAACACGCGGAGGATATAGCAGCCGACAAGAAAGTTATTTGCGCGTTTCTTCGCGCGTGACTTTATTACCGAACGAAATTGATGATGGAATCAGACTTGTTTTAAATGCAAACTAATCTATATAATGGTGGATCGGAGATAAGTAATATGGACATTAGAGAACAACTTGAAGCCGTCGGCCTCCCGACGCTGATAGGGACAGAACAACAAGTGAAAATGGCTAACAATATCCGTAATGGATTCATCGCGGCTTTCGTGACACATAATTTAGATTGGCAAACTATCGTAGAAACAGCAAAAACCGACAAAAAAGTAAACATGGAATGTGAAAAGCTAATGAAAACCTCCGCTAAATGGTGGATTGCTTTTCGCAATGAGAAAATCTTTGGACTATGTGCTGAAAAAAAACCGTCCAAACACAAAAATGATGAAACGGATTTGATTTGTCCCAAATGCGGCGGAACCATCGTTGTCTACAATAAAGGCTTTAGATGTACTAATGATTACAAGGTTTGCGGTTTTAAAATATGGCGTGAATCTTATGGCGTAACCATTACCCAAGATATTGCCCGCGAACTTATTACAGAACGTAAAACATCAAACCCAATATCTGGCGTGTTGGTGGGCGATCAACACATGTCTGCGCGATTGGAACTGACCGATGATTTCAAGGTTCGCCCGCTTCTCGTGCCTAATTGCTCCAGCACAAATTGTCCACGATGTGGCAGTAATAAAATGATGAATATGCCGTACGGCGGCCTTATTTGTACGGTATGCAGATTTCACGGGTATTGAGGACTTCACTTGCTCTAAGCGCAAACTGAGGGGCACTAACCCCTCAGTCCTATACGCCCAAAATTTCACCACGATGTGTCTAAAAGGTTTTTAATGTCTTTTTCTGAAAAGCCTAATGCTTTAGCAATAGCCTCAACACTGAAGTCTTCTTTGGACATATGCCTAACGATTTCTCGCCGTTCCTCTAACTTTGCATTGGCCAGCGCAGACGCTTCGTTGTGCTTCGCACGTTCTCTTTGGCGCACCATCTCCCGAAATTCGGGCGACGCAGCCACATTGTGATACGCTTCTACTAACTGTTCCATAGCTCACGCCTTTAAGACTTCATCTACTGAAAGATCGGTTAGTTCGATGATCTCGTCCACACTCATGCCTTTGGCTTTAAGGCGACGCGCAAGCTTTATACGCTCCTCTAACTTTGCTTCTTGCGCCGCATTAGCGAGTGCCGACGCTTCGTTGTGCTTCGCACGTTCTCTTTGACGTACCATCTCCCTGAATTCGGGCGACGCAGCCACATTGTGATATGCTTCTACTAACTGTTCCATAGGCTCTCCTCCTATAGTTTTGATTTTTGACAGCTGTTCTTCGGTTTTCGCGTTAATCGCGGCAAGCCACAATTCTACTTCGTCGTTTACGTCAAGATTCTCGATTTTCGGCAGTTTAGGCAACTCGAAGTAGTGCAGCGACATCTTATCCGTAAGCAAAGTATGGCGATTGACTTCCATCGGTCGAAATTCTGAGTGTAAGTCATTGACATCCTTGAAGAGTTTGAACCCTATAATGTTTATAAGAATCGTACGCGGCAAAGCGGCGTATTCTTGAGCGACGTGTAGCGCGTTCGAGTATGCACGTGCCCAATAGTAAAGCGACCGTTCCGGGTAATCATGCTCATCCTTGACCTGCACCTCCAAATTGACCCGTTCGCCGTTCACCTCCATGTTAATGTCGAGGCGGCAGAACTTGTCATCCACGTCATCGCACGGAGGCATCTCCGGATTGGTTATCTTAAATTCGGCTATTCCGTCGATTGGGATACCCAGTATCTTCGCGACTAACCTCTTCAATAACTCCGGGTACTTCACGAACAGCATCTTGAACAAGGTGTCATTTGTGAGGTTGTATAGTAATTCGGCCATAAAAGTCTCCTTTATATGCTTATAATATACATTACGGCACGTTCCCCGGTCAACTTTTATTTTCACCTATTGTTCACTGATTCCATAGGCACGTCGTACCCCGATAACCACGCGGGGCTTACACGCAGCGCAACGGCCATAACGTAAACGGCGGAATGCCCGACCTCATAACCCCTGCCGGCATACTGCTCGATACGATGCTCGCCTATCCCCGTTTGACGCGACAGCTCCGCCTTTCCGACCCCTCTTATATCCATAGCCCGGCGAAGCCGCTCGTCAAACGCCTCGATTCTACCCTTAAATTCACTCACGTTTCAATCTCCTCTCCGTTAAAACGCTCAAAAACGCTCATTACAGCACGTTCGGCCTCAAGGTGGAGGGGGAAGTCGGGCAAGGCCGCCAAAACGTCACAGCGGCCACGCCAGCCCGCAAATTTCAGTCCACGCGCCCGCGAAGGGCACGACCTAAACCGCCAAAACGTCACAGCGGCCCCGCCAGCCCGCAAGTTTCAATCCACGCGCCCATGAAGGGCACGACCTAAATGGGCAAAATCGCCCTAAAACGGCATCTCCTCCCCCCCAGAAGTATCCACCGGCAAAGCCGCCAAATCCTCGTCCGACAGCCCGGCGACATTTGGATCAGCCGGCGCGGTCCCCGCAACGTTCTTACCCGGCAGTATCTGGAACCGGTCTACTTCGATGTCCGTCCGGTAATGCCGCTTTCCTCCCTCATCATCCCAAAAATGATACCGAATCTTGCCTTCCACCAAACAGCAATCCCCTTTGTGTAAATATTCGTTGGCGATCTCTGCCGGTTTCCCCCATGCCACAATATGGTGCCAATCCGTCCTGCTGCCGTCTTGTTTGCCGTTCTTACCCTTCCACCGCTCCGTAGTAGCCAGCGAAAACTTCGTTACCATCCGGCCCTGCGGCGTAGTCCGGCTTTCAGGGTTTTCGCCTAAGTACCCGACAAGCGTAACCCGATTCATGCAAGCCATACAACGACCTCCTTTTCAAAGAATGTGTTTCCTCGCCGTGTTTAGGGCGAGCGAATTTATAATGGATCCAACTTAATCCCGCCTTTCAACACCTCAAATTGAGCCGCCCTCACATTTGTAATCTTATGCGCTTCCGTGCCCAGCATCGCGCTCAACAGTTTCGCTTCCAGTATGGCGTGGAGCATCTTCTTGTTGTTCGCGTTCACATTCATAATCGAATACCACGCCGCCGCAAGCTCAACGCCGTTGATGCCGCCGTCCTCGATAAACTCCATTATCTTTTCATCGACATCGCCGAGACGCTCCAATTCGGCTTGCGCCCACTGCCTATACGCGAGACTGCCGGCCATCGCCTGGCTTATAACTATTTTATTCGACTCAACCGGCAGCGCATACTTCCGAAACCGGTCTTGCGGCAGCTTAATCTCTTGGCTTGTATCCGCAATGCCTAACGTCGGCTTTCTATCCTTTACATTGACATATCCGCTGGAAAATTTAACGCCCTTGGATAACCATTTAATCCCGTTAGAATCAGAAATCAAATTATCGACATACTTCAAGACATTCCCCGAACTTATATCTATGCCGCCGTCAGGAACTTTGACTGTCGATGACAACATCCCCCCGCCGATTGTATATGTATAGGTTTTATTTACCGTCGTCATCGTATCCCAAGTCTTTTCTAACCGCGCAATCTTACTGTCTAACGTTTTCGGCATCCGCTTTGCAGCTTCGATTTCTTCGTTGAAATCAACTATTTTTTGCAGTTGCGGCAGCAAACCGTGATTCTCTGTAAACAACGACCCCGCATGATCAAACAACTGCGCATACGCTTTACCCATCTTTTCTATATAATCTTTAACATCGTTATATTTTTTGACAAGGCTGCCCCACAGCTTTATTTCATCATAAACCAGGCGAACATACGTCCGCACCTTAAAGTAATCCGATACGATCCCCGCCGCGATACCCCAAGCGCGGCTGTCTTTTACCGGGTCGAATATCTTGTTGCTCATACTGAACCGCTTTCCGGTTGCTTGAATATTCGTGATAGCGTCCACGCATCCGGCGGCATCCCCCTGGAAAAGCAGTTCCGAGGCCGCCATGTATTCTCTCACTGTCTTCATAGTGGTCATGGCCTCATGGGTCTGTCCCGCAACTGCGGTAACCCCGCCGATTACACATAAACAAATAATCGTGCTTATAATCCGCGTTTTCTTTTTCATGGCTCTTACCTCATTTTCTTTCTTGCTTCTGTTCTTAATTTTCTACGAGCGTCTTCGATTGCGACAGAATCTTTTACTTCGTTAAAAACGCTCCGAACGAAATTACGCAGATCTAAGTCATAAGAACACGTATACAAAAAATTATTGCACCCTTTTTGGGCATTCCGGGCTGTATCTCGAAAATTCACCTCCCACGTCTGCGGACAAAACGAAACCGCGTCGTTGATTTTCTGTGTCCATGTTTGCGGGAACTCCTTTCTGATTCTTGCGTTAAATTTAGCCTTATCCAAAAGCGCCGTACCTATCTGCACCGCCCTGCGCTTTAACAAAAAAACATCGCTCTTATCCGTGATATGCTTATCTTTCCACGCCGCCCACAAAACATATAACGCATTGGACATGCTCATTTCATCGCAAAGCGGCGGTGTCCGATACAAAAACGACCGCAAATCGCTTGCCGTATACCCGTTCAGACTGTCTATCTGCAAACAAGGGCACCCATTGTAAACGTAACGGTTTTCGACATAGTTAGAATCAACGTCCGTTAAATCCACAAGCGTCCCGCCGTTTATGTGGTCTGTCGGTTCATAGTAGTTTCCATCCCCCTTTTTTACTTTCCAATATTCATCCCTCACTTCCGGGAAGCGATACTTATTCCCGATAGTTATATCCTTTGACTTCCAATCGGGGCATTCGCTGTACATTCTAACGATCTTGGCATCATCATCGTCAGATTCGGCGTACAACCGCAAAACCCCTAAACCAACCTCATAGGACGATGTATTATTAAGCTTTACTATCCTGTCAGGCAACCGGTTAATGTAAAACCCCTCAAAACCCTTGTCCCTATACGACGGGTCATCCTTAACCATACTCGTTTTAAGATGCTTTGAAGATACCGGCGATATCCCGTCCCAGAAAAACTGTGCTGAAACAACCGTTGACGCGCTGTCCGAGTAATACGGGCTGCGATACCAAATCCACTGCGCCATATAAGACGTATCCGGGTAGTACGGGTAAAAAATAGCCCCCGTATCACCGATATTGTTTATGCGCCTGATAGATTCAATACGGCGATCTCTCGCCACGAACATATTCATTACTAATGAATCGTTAAGCATCGGCTGACCGGACCGAGGCTGTTGTCTCGGATACCATTTGGTGAGTGGGAACAGATGTATTTGATAAAATTTAAAGTCCGGGACAGCTGGTTTTGGTGCCTTTGACTGATATTCGTAACACCTCTCTTTATCACAATAATCAATAAACTCTTTTTCTGCTTCATTTACATTCATTGAATTATAATAACGAACGCGCCTGTACTTAGCTGATATAGTTGTATCATTTAACTTTCCTGTATAAATATATTCGGCAGCTTTCTTATCTAACGGATTATCTCTTTCATAGTTAATAATCTCGACACAAATAGGTTTACTTTTATAATACGTCCCTTTATACGATGGTGTCCATCTAACAAATTTCCCCGAAGTATCCGCCACGTCACGAACTCCCCAATACCCCGACGAGGCTGAATTTTTATTAAAATATTCATCGCACGACCACACCGTATCAGGAACGTTACGCCGCGATATAGACAAAACCGAATCTTTCGCTTCCCTATACGGTTTTTTCAAGTTATTTTCCATCCGTGAAAACTGGTAATTAACTTCATTCAATAAATGCGCCGTGCTCTTAAAATTCAATCCCGTCAAATTCGCCCACTTCATGCTTATATCACCGTTATCATCATTCGGGAACGTAACCATAACCACGTGCGTAGGGACAGCCCCCGTAAACGACGGATAGACCCGATGATTATACCCTTTGCCGATAAGCCACGTTTGATTCCTCAACGGAAATTTGCTCATTGATAATGTATCGCGGTCTTCCGACATTGCACTATTCGACAACGCAACGAGCAATATCATTATTTTTATAGCTGTTTTCATCAACCGGCCCCTTAAAACATGTAATTTAGACCGCCGCCAATACCGTAATTGCTTACAGTGAAAGAAAACGCGCCGGCTTGTATTGATAACGCAATGTAATAATCTACCCTGAAATCGCCATACGAATGCAAATAATACAGCGTCCCGGCTGAAACACCGGGACGCAAAATCGGCATAAGATAGTAAAAATAGCCGCCATAAAATCCGTACGCGGTTTCAATCCCCGCACCCGCATGGGGCGCGACAAACACAAGAACCCCGCTCTCATAATACTCAAATTTACGCTTATCGGGTCGCAACATATACCCGGCAGTCGCAAGATAGGCATCCTCCTCCGTACTCCACGCTTTTTGGCCTCCCACCGCGATTCCGGCTGCACAAGCAACCCCGTGTAAACAAATAACAAAAAACACAAAAACAAGATATTTTCGCATATTTACTGCTCTCCGTCCGTCATTTGGCGGCTCAACCGCTGTAAATCCTTCAGGGTCTGCATTTGCACGATCCGCTGCTGTTCCTGCTGCACATCTACAAACGTCAGCAATTCCCGCGAATATAGCCCGTTCGGAAAACATGACAGATACTTCGACGCGGACGTTAAATCTTGATTCTTGCGGAAATCCGCATAGAGCAACTTCTGGTAAACCGAATCCACCATTTTATCCTTTTCAGGGTACACGACATAATATTGCTCTATTTTGTCGATACTCGGCCAACGTTTCAGCGAGGAACGCCACTTGGCCTTGTGATTCGCTATCAAATCCCCGATTTCCTGAGTATATAACCCGGGATAATCTACCTTGAACTGAAATAAATCCCCGATATTGCTCGAAGCCATTACGCCGACAAAAACATCACGGAAAGAAACTTCTACGATGTGCCGCAAAGAATCCAATACCGCGACAGACACATAGCGTAAGCCGGTCAAATCCTTTAATTTATCGAAACTGCCGTCAAAATATCTTAATACGCTTTGTTGATACAGTGTTTTATGCTTCCCTATTCCGGCCGTATCGCTCCCCCGCCCCGCTAAATAATCAAAATATTCGTCATACCTTTGAAGCAACTGATAATAATCGCCGCTTTTTAACACTTTTTCTAAATTTAATTCAAAACTGTCCGCAACTACCCGTAACGCGACATCATCGACAATATCTTTGATGCTGTCGTATAACGGACGCAATCCGCGACTTGACGGATCAAGCAAAATACTCTCATATTTCTCCACAATCCCCCGCCCGAAACGGATAACCCCGGCATAATTGCCGTCATTGTTCGCGATTTTTACGGCTTCGGCATCGCGAACGAACTCTCGCCGCTCGGCCTTAGTCAGCGGTTTATAGTAGTTTTGCGCAAAACAAAACGCCGCAAATAACGTCAACGCAAAGCAACCATTAATCAAAATCTTCATTTTTTACCGTCCTTGCCTGAAAAAATACTGTCCGGCGATCGCGACGCGATCTTTCTGGCTTCTTCGAGGCTCTCAAACCCGAACAAACGCGCTTGCGCATCCGCAACTCGGGTACTGTCGCCCACAAGATCTTTATCCATCATCGACAGCTTATAGCTCGGATAAATGTTGAAAACGCCCAAAGACACCGCAAATATTGCAAACATTACAATCAGCCACCGCTTTCTAATCTCGATTTTCCAAAACTTCTTCTCTTGCTCCTCTGCGTGTGTCTTCACCAAAACAAACAGAATCGTCAAAAAGCACACGAACAGCAAAATATTGCCTAACTTCCGCAAATTAGATATAAGCGCTAACTGTTGCGTTATTATAGGCTCCGTATTAAGCAACGCCTGATACATCAGCGCGACCATATAGCGAAACTGCCCCATAATGTACGATAGCGTATCGGAGGACATATTTAGTACCTCACCGTTAATCTGCTCGTCAATAAAATGCTGAACTGCGTCCCGACCGGCACCGTAACCGTATGAGGCCTTTCCACGCCGAATTTAGCGATCTCGTTCTGTATCTGCGGAAGCGTTTGGCCGACAACCTCAGCCGTAATCGCGTCCCGCGTATCTATCCGGTCTCCCCCGCGATTGTTTGCGTTCCACGCGATAAACCCTCCGGTTATCGCCGCATTCGCGACTATAGGGACCGCGCGGCTGCCGTAATGACGGTTTACTTTGCCGGTTACTCCCGGGAAACCCATCTCTATCTGACCCGACAAGGTATATTCCTCGCCCTTAAACACGATTTTCGCCACCTCTACAGGGATTCGGTCGTTTATTTGCCCGGATTGCTGACATATCAGCTGCGCCCCGCGCAGGACGTCAGGCCGGACGATCTTAGAGGTAAAAAAGCCGGGATGGTCACTGCTTACAAGTTGCTCGGTTATCGCGATTATACGGCTTCCTGACGGCAAAAAATACTCATACGGAGTCACCATGAGCGGCACGTCCGTCCGACCCTGCTGGCCATCGACGGCGTTGATGGCGATCTGCCTCGCTTCCGCCGCCGTTTTCAGCTTGCTTACCTCCGCATCCGGCAACATCCAAACATTGCCTTGATTCGCCTTGAAATGGCTCACTTTTGTTTGATAATCCGGCGAATACCGCTCCCAAGAACGCGATGAACGCATAAGCGGCGGCAAATCGACCTTTGGAATAGCCGGATGTTTTTGCTGAGCCTCCTGTAATTCGTTAATTTTACGTACAAGCTCTTCAAAACCCCGCGTTTGCACCGCCTGTAACGCCCTGACATCCTGCCCCAAATTAACAATATTGGATTCTTGCACGTCTAACCGTTCATCGACGCTGCTCCCGGCTCCCGGCGTGGCGAGCGAGCTCAGCGAGGCCGACTTGCCGACCGCACCGCCGGCAGACGACGTTCCGCTTCCAGACCCGACACCGCCAGCTCCGCCACCGGAACCAACGCCGGGGGCTTGCGCCACCACCGCCGGCACTTTAGCCTCTTTCGAGGGCGACGATGCAACAATGGCCGTCCCAAACCCTAACGTAGCGACGGAAGTTAACCCGAATAGGCACTTAGCCCCCGTACTAAGCCCCTTCCACGCATCTAAAATCTTTCCCATTTTTTTGCGCTCCTTTAACTGAATTTATGATATATAGGCCGTGTAAGACAAGACCTTTGACCAAATCTCAAAAACAAACTGGATCCGCGAACGCTTGTTCCTTTCGGGCATTTGAAGCGGCACTTTATAAACGTAGGCCCACGTACCGTCCATGTTCTCCGTCGTGGACACATGATCTGCCGGCAAATCCGCCTGACCCTGCGTAATTTTCAACAGTTTCACTATGTCGCACATATCTTTCTTAACGTTTGCGTACAAATATACGTATGCTTCGCCCCGAGTAAAGATAACCCCGTTGATAAACACCGTCGCTCCTTTATATTCAATCCTCATACTCCCCCGGCGATGGTTGAAAAACGCCGGCAACGCCTCTACCATCGTGTTTTCGTACACGCTTTTGTTCAGCTCCTTCGTATTCGCCGCCACAGCCGCTTCAACTTCTGCGTCGCATGATTTTTCTTCAACGGCAACAGCTTCTTGCTTCTTCTCTAAAACAGTGAAATGGATCGCATAAACAACAGGATCGCCTTTAACGCCTCCGCGAATCTTAAATATCAGGTTCTTCGTCTCCCCTTCAGGCGTTATAACGTTGCAAACTATGCTTGTAGCTATAGCATGATCAATCGTCCGCGTAAAAAACAACGTATTCTGCATAACAAACGCGTTGATGAAATCAATCGAACCCGGCCGATTCAACGAAAAAGTATACCCTTTCGGCAGCGACACCATCGTTTCCACGTCCAAACTCGCTACAGTCTCGTATGTCTTGTCAAAATCCAAAACATACGTACCGCGCGGCTCAATCAGATAATACACCTGATGATTCGGCCAATCCGCGTCAACAGCACCCTGCGGCCCCGGCCCCTGCTGCGCTAACAACGGCATAGCGGCAATAACGCACAGCAACACAATCCTATTTAACGCTGTTAATCTGTTCATTTAATTCTACGCTCCCTTCGTTTAAAATTTTTATATCCAATAAAACCAGTGAATGCGGTCTTTTCGTGTAATCAACATTGTTATTCAGCCGTCCCCATTCAACCCGTACATTGAATGTCTTTGTTTCTTTCGTCAAACCCCCTGCTTTTACTACGCGATGAATTGTTGCAAAAACAGTATAAAATGGATCATTGCGCTTTGTTATCTTCGGGTACATCTCCCACTTAATAAACGACTCTAACTGGTCCGTTATGCACTTTTTAACCTCTGCCCCATCCAAAAAATCACCCCCCAAACTATTCCGAAACGTCGCGTTCCCCAGCTCGTATACGCTCTTACGCGCGATTTCTATGTATTGATAGTCAAAATTGAAAAAATTCTCGCAAACTTGCGTGGTATAATAGATTAATTGCCTATCTATCAAAACCTGCGCAACATTCGTACCCTGCGCTATCGGCGCGTAAGTCCGGCCGGTCGTCCCGTCAATCACCACTATCTGCGGCGGCCGCGACAGCGAATTGAACAACATGAATATCAAAACCAACACAAATCCGGCCATCACAATAATGCCGATACGGGCATTAAAAGCCATCTGCAAGATTTGCTTCATGTAGAAGCGGTCTGTCCGCTCCGGCATATTCTTCTTTATTTCGTTTGCCATGTTTCACCGTTCCTTATTTATCCGAACTTTTGTCCGAACCGCTCGAACCGCTGGGTGTAGTGCCGCCGTTCCCAGAGCCTCCCGAACTGTTATTTGGGGCCGCAGAACCGCCTCCCTGTGCGCTGCTATTACCGCCGCCACCGCCGCCGCCTGAATTTGAAGCGTTATTCGTGCTATTCGAACCGCCGCCGGGCGTAGACGACCCTTTGTTGCTATTCGAACCGCCCCCAGACCCGGAAGCCGCAGTCGTTGCCGTACCGCCCCCGCCACCGGGCGTATTACCGCCGCCGCCGGGCGTGCTGCCGCCGCCCCGACCCATCATCCTAGACGCTTCGCTTTTGGCCAGTTTGAACGCCGAATCCCCAAAACTGGATAACTTCCCCCCTAATTCGGTATGTCCCCCCGCAACCTTACTGGCAACTTTCGCCCCCGCTCCGGCAATAACAGCCCCTCCGGCAACAACCCCGCCAGATACAGCCCCAAAAGCAAACATCGACCCTACGCCGCCCGCGTTGCCGAAAATCGCCGCTGAAATCGGATACGACAGACATATCAAAACCAAAGACAGTATGCCGTATATCATCGACAGCACTATATTTATAGCACCTTGAACTGCTGCCCCGAAATTATTGATTTCGCCATATACGTTCGCGCACCCTCCGGTTAAAACCGCCAAACTCGCGATTACACTCATGAAAGATATTGTCAGCAAAAACGAAAACCAATTCGTCGCGACATTCTTTGTTGCATCAAACAACATAAAAGGAATGCACAACGGCCCGATATACATCGCCAACATAAATATCAACGACTGCAAAAGCGGAAAAATCATATTCAAAATTATTGCAAAAATATAGATTATACCTGATAATAGCGTACCGACAGTTGCCGAAGTCATAGCAACCGCGCCCCAAACTGTCGTCACACCACCCCATCCGGTAACTATATGATCTTTGAATCCAATCAAAACATTCTTCATTATTGATCCTGCAATAGCATCCGTTATCCCCCCTACACAATCCACCACCAAATACAAATATATCGACGGTGTCAGCAAAATAGCGACTAACAACACCCGCGCGATATTTTTCTGTAAAACACGCATTGGATGAACACCCTGGCCAAGCACATTATTGACATAATCTAAAAGCAACTGCACCAAAAACAACGCAAACCCAAGAAGCAATCCGATTCGACACAAACCGCCGATATTTTGCTCTACTGTCGCTCTGTTCTTATCAACATATCTCCCTGCGTACCAAAGTTTTGCAAACAATTCATTTAAAAACTTATTAAGTTTCTTTTGCTCTTTATCTTTCACAGTAAGGTTTACTAAAGAATCATATTCATCGTTAATCCGATCCATATCCATACCGGGATATGCAGACACTTCAATCACAAGTTCTAAATTATTATTAACTGTTTTAGCATCCAAACACTTCCCTTCACTCTCCACATAGTAATGACCTGGAGGACATGACTTTACATCCTCTCCCTCGGCAAACGCAGATATAACACACATAAAAAACACTAAAACAGCAAAATTCAATGTCTTTTTCACGTTTAGCTCCTTATTTTATTGTAGATAAAAACGACCCCAAAAGATAAACCGACCCGCCAAATCCTCTGGGATCGCCACTTCCATATCGTTACTTTCCGCTTCCGCCTCCACCTCCGCTTCCACCCCCGCCTCCGCCTCCATCCCCGCTTCCACCTTGACCGCCCCCGCTCTGGTTACCCTGACCGCCCCCCCTTGCTCCGCCTGTCCCGGCAATGTTTTTTAACCTTGCAAGGTAATTTTTGGCCTTAT
>JGI20170J14366_1000796_pt1 | contig 13631 bp, 11 predicted proteins | sample TergutNc150P3_FD_14366 | JGI IMG/M metagenome (IMG submission 14366) | reverse complement strand
CGGCGTCTTCATGGGCTCAATTACCGGTTCGGAAATTACAGCGGCTGCTCTCGATCTTAAAGAAGGTTCAGTACGCCGCGATCCGTTCGCCATGCTGCCGTTCTGCGGCTACCATATGGGCGACTACTTCAACCATTGGCTCAAACTCGGAAAGAAAGCGAAGGACGAAGGGCACGGAGACAAACTGCCGAAGATTTTCTTTATCAACTGGTTCCGCAAAGACAAAGACGGGCATTTCATGTGGCCGGGTTACGGCGAGAATTCCCGCGTGCTTGCGTGGATATTCGACCGCTGCGACGGCAAAGACAACTGCGTTGAAACCGCAATCGGCAACCTGCCCAAACATGGGGCTATTGAACCGCCCGCAGGCGTAAGCGCGGATATAATGGCGCATTTGCTTGAAGTAGACAAAGAAGGCTGGAAAAAGGAAATTTCCGATGTGCGTGAAAACCACTACGCAAAATTCGGCGACAAAATGCCCAAAGAACTCTACGACCACCTTACGGAAATGGAAAAAAATCTGAACTCGTAATAATACGTTATGCAAGACGGAGGAATGGGGAAACCCATTCCTCTTTTTTTGTTATAAAACAGTACCGGAGTTTTTTAATCATGAGCAGCGTCATGAAACCCATTCCCTTCCCTCAATTGATTAATCGGATACAAAACGAATACAAAAATACCGGATCGGTCTTCGGCATAAGAAAAGAAAAATTCTTCCGTCCTTCTTCCTGCAATTTTGATTTTTCTGAAAGAAAAATAAGCGCCCCTATCGGAGTATCGGCGGGCCCTTTTACGCAGCTTGCGCAGAATATTCTGGCGGTTTATCTTGCGGGAGCCCGCGTTATCACTTTAAAAACCGTGCAGACAATGGACGGCGAGGAACTGCGAAAAGCGCTTGCCAAACCGGGAATCAGCGCTTTGCAGGAAAGCTACAATGTCGAATGGTCCACCGAGCTGACAGTTTCACAGGCAATGGACGAATATGTAAAAGCGTGGTTTTTGTGCCACATATTCGCGGTAGAATTCAACATAAGCGAAAAAGCGGACGTTATTTTTTCCATGAGTACCGGTTACAGCCTGGAAGGAATAAGGTCAAAAAAATTGGATAACTATATTGAAGGGATGAAGGACGCGCGGAATACGGAAATTTGGCAGCGCTGTTATGAGCAGACCTCCGCGGTTATCTCTTCTTTCAGCAATTTTACAAAAGCCGACCTTGATTCAATTTCACCTGAAATTTCAAACAGAATGATTATTTCAACTTTTTACAACTGCCCGAAAGATGAAATTGAAAAAATTGTCATCTATTTCCTGGGGCAGAAAACGCTTAACACATTGATAAAATGCAACCCTACCCTGCTCGGATATGAAAAATGCCGCGAGCTTCTGGACGAAATGGGGTACAATCATATTTCGTTTACAGACAAGTATTTTAAAAGCGACCTTCAATTAAAAGACGCCGTTAAAATACTGCGCCACATGAAATTGCTCGCGGCGAAGATACATCTTGATTTTGGGGTAAGCCTTACAAATACGCTTCCCGTGGAAATAAAGAAAAACGAATTTTTGGGAAAAGAGATGTATTTATCGGGACGCGCCCTGTTCCCCCTTTCACTCTACACGGCGGAAAAAATAGCTGAATCCTTACACGCGGAAATTCCCGTTTCCTACACAGGCGGCTTGGATTTTTTTAATATTAAAGAAATTCTTGAAACCGGAATAAGGCCTGTTACCATGGTTACAAACCTGCTGAAAAGCGGAGGGCCGGAAAGGCTTCATCAACTTGCCCAAATCGCGGAAAAAATCGAACCCGGCAATAGAGGGATTAACATAAGGGCGTTAAACACGCTGTGCGAAAATGTTTTAAAAGAAAACCGCTATAAAAACAGCCGCGGTTTTACTGTAAAGAAAAACCCGGGGGATTTGCCTGTTTTTGACTGCGCAAAAGCTCCCTGTACAGGCAGCTGCCCTGTACATATAAAAATACCGGACTGTCTTTACGCCGTATCCGCAGGGCAATACGAAGAAGCGTTCAGGATCATGGCAAATGACAACACGGCTCCGTCCATTACGGGAAACATCTGCAATCATGAATGCCAGTCAATTTGCAGAAGAAATGATTACGATGATCCATTGCAAATAAAAAACGCGGAATTGATCGCGGCAAATCACGCTCAGGACGCCTTTATTCAATCATTGGCGAAACCTGAGCTAAAAACGCGCGATTGCGCCGCAGTAATAGGAGCGGGACCCGCCGGCATTGCGGCAGCTGTATTCCTGCGCAGAAACGGAGTTGCGGTTACGGTGTATGAAAAACGGGACAAACCTTACGGAGCGGTACAGCACCTGATTCCTTCTTTCAGGATTTCCGATGAAGCGATTTTAAACGATTATCAGATTGCGGTAAAAACGGGAGTTGAATTTATTTTTAACGCGCCGGAAAAATTTTCAATTACGGAATTAAAGAAAAAAAACAAATTCATTGTAATTGCCTGCGGCGCGTGGAAAAACAAGGATTCAATTTTAATTAAAGGACAGGAAGAACTGCTGGATTCCGTAAAATTTCTTGAAGAATCAAAAAAGACAGGGTACAGCCTGAATCTCGGCAAAAAAGTCGCCGTAATAGGAGGAGCGGGCGCGGCGGTAAACTGCGCAAGAGCCGCCAAACGCAATAAAGGAGTTGATTCCGTAACAATTATATACAGGCGTACAAAAGAATGTATGCGCGCAAGCGCGCGGGAGATAGAGCAGGCTTTGGCGGAAAAAATAAATATTTTGGAGCTTCTCTCTGCGGATTCCCTTGAAAACGGAAATCTTCTCTGCGATGTTAATTCCGTTGAATCCGACAACTCGGACAGCCGTATTTTAATGAGTACCGGTGAAAAACAAAAACTGCATTTTGACACTGTCATAAACGCAGCCGGCGTAAAAATTGACACGGAACTATTTTCTTTTAATCAAATCCGCCTAGACGGCCATCTTCCGGTTACAAACAGCAATCTTGAAAGCTCAGCGCCTGACGTGTACATTGCCGGAAGCTGCAGAACGGGCTCATGCAAAACTGTAAACGCGGTTGCGGACGGCAAAATTGCGGCGTTTAACATTCTTAAAAAACTGAAAATTGAACCTGATTTCTCAATTGAGCCTGCCGCCTGTTCACAAAAAAACGTCAAAGACTCAAGCATCGCCTGCGCACTGCAAAAGAAAGGCATAATACAAGAGCGGACAAACGACAACAGCGACGCGCAGCGGTGTCTTTCGTGTAACGTTCTCTGTGAAATTTGCGTTGACGTATGCCCGAACCGCGCGAACACGGCCGTATTCCAGGAAACCAAACCGCAAAAACGCCAAATCATTCACATTGACAGCATGTGCAACAACTGCGGAAACTGCGCCGTCTTCTGCCCGTACGAAGGAAAACCGTACGCCGATAAAATTACGGTTTTTAACTCCAAAGAAGATTTTGATGAAAGCGAAAATCCCGGGTTCTTTAAAACGGGAAAAACTTTTTTTGTCAGGCTTGAGGATAAAACCGTTGTAAAATACAGCCAGGGCGACGACAACATTCCGGCGCAGTGGGCTTCTCTTTTAAAAACACTGTCGGCAAGATACGGCTATCTTTTACCGTCTGTTTAGCCGCCTATTATTTGACGGTGTATTTCGCGGTTAAACATTGATAAAACAAGGATCGTTCCCGCCGGCAGTTTGTAGGGAACGGTAAAATCCCCGCCGGAGTAATTCGCCTTAATTAACCGGATGCGCTCCGAAGAAGGAAGCAGGGCTTCAAGCCGCACCTCAATAGGATAGGGATTCGCCGGTATCGTATAATGGTAAATGCCGGATATTTCGTTGTTTTCAAGTTTTTCCGGGCTTGTAACAGTCAATTGAACTACAGTTGATATAGGGATTGTTGTTTGGGCGGGAGGCGTCTGGGAAACAACGGTTTCGCCTTTTTCATTATCCCTCCTGTCCCTTTCTGTAAAATAAAAATTAATGCCGCTGTCGGAAATAAGCTCCAGAGCTTTTGAAATATTCAACCCTGTAAGCTGCGGAACGGTAACGGTGTCGTTCTCTCTTCCCCTGCTTACAACAAATTCAAGCATCATCTGCCCTGAAATGTCCGTTCCCGGCTCCGGTTTCTGCGCGAGAATGGTTCCCGGATTTTCCGAAGAAAATTCGTACATTACGGGCTCTTTAATTGACAGCAGAGGAACGCCGCCGGACGACGCGTAAATGGTCTGAAGGTCTATCTTTACATCATTAAGGCCGCGGCCTATGAAATTATCAATTTTATTGATGATAACTCCCTGGCTTACAACAATACGGATTCTCCTTCCGGCTTTTACAATTGTCCCCGGTCTTGGCTCCTGTTCAATAATTAGGCCTTTATCCGCGGAAGTCTGCGAATAACGAAGCTGAAGACGCGGATAAAGCTCCTTAACCTGCAATTCCAGAAGGGCTTCGGTCAATTCCTTGCCGTTTAAATCGGGAACCATTGTTTGTTCCGCGCCGCGGACGGCAATAAAAAAAACAGAAACCGCGATAATGCCGACAAATACAACAAGGCCCGCAACCGAAAAAATAAACATTCTCAGGTGGTTAGCAACATAGTCTTCAATTGAGCTTAAATCAAATCTAGCAGCCATAAAACGCCTCTCTTTTAACCAAGTATTGAACCTTCAAAATCACGCGCGCCGTTTAAAAAATCGGGGAAATAAAGCGCTTTTTTTGCCTGATACTGCAATTCCTTAACAGCCAGAATCCCCTCTCCTGTTTGTACCAGTATACCTGCCTGTTTGTCTATTCCCAAAACAAGAGCGGGTTTCGCGCTTGAATCTTTATCCCTAAAAACGCCGGCTTTTAATATAAATAACTGCCTGCCGTTATGAACAGTCCTGCACAAAGGCCAGGGATCAAAGGCGCGTATTCTCGCCTCTATTTCACAAGCGCTCATTTTCCAGTTAATAATACCGTCGTCTTTTTTAATGACGGAACAGAAACTTGCCTTGCCGTGATCCTGCGCTGTTCCCTCGGCTTTTCCGCCGGCAATATCTTTTAAAACCTTAATAAGCAAAACCGCGGATTTCTGCGAAACCGCCGCGCTTAAAGAACCAAACGTTTCCCCGCCTGTTAGCTGAAATTGCTCGACAGCCAGAATGTCCCCGCTGTCCATTTCCTGCGCAAGGCGCTGTACCGTGATTCCGGTTACGGTATCGCGGTTTAAAATCGCAGCCTGAATAGGGGAAGGCCCTCTGTACTTCGGGAGCAGGCTTGGATGGATATTTATCCCGCCAAGCGGGAAAAGCGCAAGGAATTTCGGGCCGAAGATACGCCCGTAGGCGAATGAGACCAGAAGATCGGGTTTTAACCGGCTTATCTGTTCCCTTACAGGCGCGTCAAGTTTCTGCGGCTTTAACACCGGAAAAAGAACCCTGCCCCGCTTTTCATACTGCTGTAAAATTTTTTGCGCGGCATATCCCGCTTCGGTAGGTTCAGGCGTCCCGCTCCTGCCTTTCGGACTGTCGGGATTTGTCAGCACGCCTGCAATTTCAACCCCGTCTTCACGCGCCAGCGCTTCCAGAGAGGGAACGGCAATGGCGGGGCTTCCGGCAAAAAAGACCCTTATCATTAAGCCGGCCTCTTGCCTACGGTTTTTTCGTATTTTTCGATAAGTTTATTCCGTTTGCCTTCCGGTATGCGATCAAGAAAAATAACTCCGTCAAGATGATCATATTCATGAAGAATCACGCGCGCAAGAAGACCGCCTGTTTCTATTGTAAAGGGGCGGTTTTTTTCATTCCATGCCTGAATCTTTATCGATTCTGAACGGACCACAGGCGCGTAAATGCCCGGAACAGAAAGACAGCCTTCCTCGAATTTACAGGTTTTATGTGACGTTTCCAAAATCGAAGGATTGATAAAAACCCTGAATATATCGCCTTCGGTATGAGCGACAAAAATACGCTTCATATACCCGATCTGCGGGCCTGCAAGCCCTACGCCTTTGTCTTTTACCAAAATTTCCTGCATTTGTTTAATAATTTCTTTGGTTTGTTCGTCAATTTTTTCTATTTTCTCGGCTTTTTGCTTTAACAGTTCATTTCCGAAGGTGAGTACCCGCATATAACCAGTTTACCGAAAAAGCGGTTTATCATCAACATCAGTTTACGTTCAAATCCGCCGTATAAACAGGAAGTTTGACCAACAAAAAAAATTAATTTAAACTAAATCATGTTTGATGATTGCGTTATTATGGCGGGAGGAGCCGGTACAAGGCTGTGGCCGGCGAGCAATTCGCGGCTGCCGAAACAGTTCCTGCCCGCTTCGGATAAACACTCCTTTTTTTCAATGGCGCTGGAACGCGCGTCGTCTGTTACGGCGAAAAACGGCCGTATTGTAGTCATCTGCGGAAAACAGCACATACCCAATGTAATTGACCAGACCGATAAATTAAGCGCGGCGGAAAAAAAACGCATGGTTGTCATAGGAGAGCCCGCCGCAAAAAATACGGCTGCGGCAATAGCGTGCGCCGTGTCATTTTCCCTCCATAGCGGGGAAAACAGGAATATCCTTGTCCTTACAAGCGACCATATTATTAAGCCTTTAAAAATTTTCAGGGAAAACGCCGCCCTTGCCGCTTCCGCGCAGGGAAAACTTGCAGTGTTCGGCATTACGCCGAATCGCCCTGAAACCGGTTACGGCTATATAGAGACGAATAATGCGCCGGAAGCCGGTTTGTACAGAGTAAAGGCTTTTCATGAAAAGCCCGATATTCAGACAGCGAAAAAATACGCCGCAAACAAACGATTTTTCTGGAATTCGGGGATGTTCGCCTTTAACGCAGGTTTTATGGCGCGGCAGTTCAGTCTTTTGGCTCCGGAAATTTTCAGCCATTTTGAAAAAATAATTAAACCGAAACATTTGGAATTTTCAACTTCCAAAAAAGTAAAAATATTAAAAACATGGACAGGACTTGAAACCGCCTATAAAAAAGCGCCCGGCATTTCCTTTGATTACGCGATTGCCGAAAAATGCAGGGAAACGGTGATGGTTCGCGCCGCTTTTGACTGGATCGACATCGGCAATTGGGAAGAATATATAAAATTAACCTTAAATAACAACACACAAGTGTATAGCGCCTGTTCTGACGCCTGCTATGTAGATTCCGATATTCCGGTAGCACTTGCCGGAGTTGAAGACCTTATCATAGTAATTCGCTCGGGAAATGACGGAAAGGACCCTGTCGCGCTGATTACCAAAAAGGGCCGTACGCAGAATGTAAGGGATATTGTCGAGCAATTGAAAAAAAACGCAAAAACCGGCTTGTTGTAATACAGAGCCGCCCTGCAAGTCCATTGACTAGCTTGAAATATTTTTCTATTATATAGCTCATGGGAGTGCTGTTAAGCCAGAAAATATCGGTTTACTATGACCGGTTTAAAGATATAGACGTAACCTTTACAAAAGAAATTATTCAGGTTACAGGACTTATAACACAACAGATACACCTCAAATGCGGGAACGAATTCTGGCCGTGCGTTGTTTATACCACGTCGTTTGAAAGCGCCAAAGTCGTGGCAAATGTCAAAACCGGACTGCTTGCCAAACTTCAATCGACCAATAACTATGTAAATTTGCGCTTGAGCTTCAGGGCTTACGGAGAAACAAACGCGGTAACATTTTTTGTTTCGGGCCGCGTACTTGGAACAGCTCCGTACGGAAATTCGCAGGATGTAAATATGCTTACAATCCAGTTTTCCAACAGACCGCCCGATGACTTAATCGAAATAATCGGACGCGTTCTTGACGCCAACGTAAACTCTTCAAAACGCAAAGACGACAGAATACCCTTAACTGCGGACAATTTGCGCAAATTAAACATCATGTCGACAGAGAGCGCCGTGTTTATCGAAAAAGTTCCACGGCGATGCATTTTAAGGGATTTATCATTTTCCGGTTCCAAGATAATAATGCTGGGAATTGCGAAATTCCTGATGGATAAAGAAGCTTCACTGCGCATAGATTTTAATGACCCAAGAGAAGTTTATACGATTAAGGGAAAATTTGTCCGCGTTGAACCTGTAGAGGGAAAAAAGGAAATGGTCGCGATTGGTTTAAGTTTTGACGAAGCGTCCGTTCCAATGGGGTACAAGATACGGCTGAACGATATGCTGACATCACAGCGGGCGGATTACCGAGTCGGCTCTGAAGATGATCCAAACGCTAACCAGGCACAAAACGGTTAAAGCTCCGTATTCAAGTAATATCACGCCGCCCTATTAGAATAATTCAATATTGCCCGCAAACGCAAAACAACTCCGCTTATTCGGGCAGCGCCAGGGCAAGCACCTGTTCATAGCGTTCAACCGGATGGAAATCTATTCCTTTTTTTACATGATCGGGAATCTCATCCAAATCACGCTCGTTCTGTTTCGGGTATATGATATGTTTTGCCTTGTTGCGGCGGGCGGCAATTGTCTTTTCTTTTAAGCCGCCGATTGGAAGCACAAGACCGGTAAGGGAAAGCTCCCCTGTCATAACAAGTTTTTGCGTAACAATTTTTTCCCGCATCAGGGAAAGAAGGGCCGTAGCCATAGTAATGCCCGCTGAAGGACCGTCTTTTGGCGTTGCGCCTTCGGGAATGTGCAGATGAATGTGGTTTTTCTCAAACCACTCTTTGTCTATTCCGTATTTTTCAACGGCAAGTTTCTGCGCGACAGTCATCGCGATTGCGGCGCTTTCCTTCATTGTATCGCCCATTTTTCCTGTAAGCGTCAGCCCCTCTTTGCCGGGAAGGGACGTAGCCTCAATTACAAGGGTATCGCCTCCCATGCTTGTCCACGCAAGACCGACAGACATTCCCGGCCTGTCCGCTTTCTTGATATCCCCTTCCGGAAAAATGGGCTTTCCAAGGTGTTTTTCGATCATTTTTTTGTCAATTAAAAAGTCATGCGCGTTAATTTTCGATTTGGCGTCGTCTTCATTATTTATATTCAAGTTTTCAATGTCTTCGACAATCTGTTTGGCAAGTTTACGGTGAATCTTGTCAAGGTTTTTTTCAAAGTTGCGCACACCGGCCTCGCGGGCATAAGAGTTGGCGATATGCAGAAGGCTGTCTTTAGTATATTTAACATGGTTCTTTTTAAGCCCGTTTTTTTCAAGGCTTTTCGGAAGAAGATAACGTTTTGCAATCTCAAGTTTTTCGGTGTCAATGTAACCGGGAAGCTGGATGATCTCCATGCGATCCAATAACGGGACGGGAATTGTATCCAGCGTATTTGCCGTAACAATAAAAAACACATGGGAAATGTCAAACGGAAGATCAAGGTAGTGATCCCGAAAAGCGTAATTCTGTTCAGGATCAAGCACCTCAAGAAGGGCGCTCGCGGGATCGCCCTGATAACTCGCCCCCATTTTATCGATTTCGTCGATCATGAACACCGGGTCTTTTGTCTTGACAATTTTCAGCCCCTGAATGATCTTGCCAGGCATAGCCCCGATATAGGTTCTTCTGTGCCCTTTTATTTCAGCTTCATCCCTCATGCCGCCTACCGAAAAACGGAAAAACTGCTTGCCAAGCGCGTGCGCTATTGATTTGCCCACTGAGGTCTTCCCTACTCCGGGCGGCCCTACAAGGCAGATAATCGAACCTTTTGTATCCTTTCTGAGTTTTCTTACGGCAAGATATTCCACAATCCGCGTTTTAACGTCCTTAAGCCCGTAATGATCCGCTTCCAGAATCGCCTGCGCGTTTTTTAAATCGAAAACCTCGGGCTGCGGGTTTCCCCACGGAAGAGCCGCAATCAAATCAAGGTAATTGCGCGTAACAGTAAATTCGGCGGAGTTGGGCTCCATAAGGGAAAATTTTTCCAGTTCCTGATCCACAACTTCCTTAATTTCGCCTTCAAACTTAAACGCGTCAAATTTTTCCTTAAAACGCTGGTGGTCGGAACTCTTTGCGTCCGTTGTCATTCCAAGTTCGTTTTTTATCGCCTTTAGTTCTTCCTTTAAAAAATAATCGCGCTGTGATTTTTCAATTTTTTCGTTTATCTCTCTTTGAATTTTTTTCTGTATTCTTAAAAGTTCCTGTTCTTTTTTTATGAATACAAGCACCTGTTCCATGCGTTTACGGACATTGAGTATCTCCAAAATCTTCTGCTGTTCCGCCTTGTCGATGTTAAGAATGCTTGCGATAAAATCCGCAATTTTCCCGGGATGATCAATGTTGATCATGTTAAGCCGCATTTCCTCGGAAAAGAGCGGATTGTTTTCGCTTATCTGCTTCATCTCGGAAATCAGCGCGCGGGTAAGCGCCTTTACCTCGCTCGTGTTGTCTTCTTCTTCCTCAAGGTACTCAACCGCGGCGACAATGGGGTTCGACACATGAAGTGTTTTTTTTACCTTGAAACGTTTGAGCGTTGAAATGAAAATGTTGACTCCGCCGTCCGGCAGATTGATTTTTTTGACTATTTTGGCAACCGTTCCCACCGTATACAAGTCGGAAATCGCCGGAGTTTCAACTTCGTTTAAAAGCATTACAAGACCGATAAGGCTGTCGCCGGAAACGGCGTCTTCCACCACTTTTACATCGGTAGGATTGCCGATCATTATCGGAGTGAAAATTCCGGGAAAAATGGGACGCCCCATAAGGGCTACCAGATGCAGTTTGTGGGGTAAAAGCTGATCTATCGGAATAACGCTTTGTTCAGGCATTGAAATACCGCCTTGTCTTTTTTGTAATAAAACCCATGAACAGAGAGTTTCAAATAAAATATTGCAAAAAAAACGAAAAAAAGCAAGTTAGCGTACTTAGTAGGTTTGACTGTTTATAAATGTTAAAGGTCGGACCTCGAGGTTTTTAACCGAAACGTCGAGGTCTTTTACCTGAACATTGCGATTTTTGGGTGGTTATTCGGTTATTTCGCCGTCTAGGCTGTCTTTGAATTTTGCGGTGTCTTTGTAAGTTTCGTCAACTACTTTACGTTTGTCGGCGTCCTGTACCTGTGAATAGTATTCGAGGGCGTCGGTGTATATCATGTCGGAGCTTTCTACGTTGATTTTCCACGCTTTTTCTTCAAGGTTGCGGCACACTTCGACGTGGGAGTGGATGGCGTTGAAGAGGTCGAGGTCGCTTTGGAACTTTTCGGTTTCGAGCCAGCGGGGGAAGTACCGGGGGAATTTGGACGATATGCGGAATGCGGCTTCAGAGTTAAAATTTCGGCGATTATTAAATTGTCAGTCAACATTTCTCCCAAAAAACGAGAGCAAAGCGCGGCAGTACCATTAAGAACCCTGCCCGGTGTCAGTTACCCTATACTATGGAAAAACAACGGTAGCAGATACTATTGCGTTACTTATACCTATCATCAAAGTTAATACAAGTAAGTGTTTCCGAAAATGGAAGTATCGCTTTCACTGGGCCAACACTGCCAGAATATGTAACTGTTACAGCATAACTTTTGCCAATTGTTATTACTAAATTTTGTTCGCGGTCAATAAAACTGAGTACTATATTAGCAGTATTTTTAGTCCTATCATGAATACTACCGCTAAGACCAAAACTATCACAAGATGTTTCATCAACAGTAATTGCAAAGTCTTTCCAGTCGATTTTATCAAACGAACTTGAGTCGATGTCTCTGACATTAAATATCACACTACCTGAATATGTCCAGGCTTCGTCTCTTGTAACGAGCTTGAAATTGCCACTACCACCGCCGCCTGTGCCGCCGCCGGTCGTACCGCCTGTATTGCCGCCAGTACCGCCGCCTGTATTGCAAGATGCCAACCCTAACCCGATTACCGCAACAAGGGCAATATTTGCTATACTTCGCATAACTGCCAAAACTTTGAATGTCTTTTTCATAATAAAACTCCTTTAATTAATATAAAAACAGAGCAATTCTCTGTGTTTTGCTTTGAGTGCATACTTTGCTTAACACCATCCAGTTTGATGTTGTCCTTTGGACAGATCTCTCCCCTGAAAAAATGTGCGTGGGGAAAAATTAAATAGTTTCTTCTATAAAATGAGAGAGAGAGAGAGAGAGAGAGAGAGAGAGAGATTCAGAATTCACGTTAGGTTTGCTGTAAAAAGCGGTATTCATGCAGACGGCGTTTATTTCGCTCATGTTATGATGTTACGATTTATCGGGGTTTTTGTCAAATGAAAAGGGAAGAGTTTTTTTCGAATAGCGGCGCAATTGCAAGTATCGCAGTTTTTTTTTGCAGGTACGCATTTTCCGTGTTATTATATTAATTATTAAAAATTATTATGAGGTATTTATATGAGCCGTTATTTACCGTGTAATCCCAACGCGTCGGCGGAAGTACGAAACGTTCTGGATTATTTATCCGGCCTGCGCGGGCGCGGAATTTTACTGGGACAGCACACCCAAACCCGCGCGCAGGAAGAACTTGCGTATATTCGGGAAGTTACAGGGAAAGAACCCGCTCTTTGCGGATTTGAGCTTCTGGCATACTCGCCCAATATAAACTATAAAGAAAGCGGTCCTGAATGTTTAAAAGAGGTTGAGGAAAATAAAAACACCCTTGAAACAGCCTTAAACTGGGCCGACAGAAAAGGGCTTATAACCTTTACATGGCACTGGTTCTCTCCGTTGTACGGCGCGGATAAAGCTTTTTATCAGAAAAACACGCCATTTGACGCGCACCTTGCCCTTGATGAAAATACCCCTGAACGAAACGCGTTCATAAGCGACATGGACGCAATGGCGGAACTTTTAAAGCCTTTTTGCAAAAAACGCATACCAATTTTATGGCGGCCTTTTCATGAATCGAACGGCACTTGGTTCTGGTGGGGAAGCCGGGGAACCGATACGGCGCGAAGACTATGGCTTGACATGTATGATCGCTTTACAAACATTCACAAGCTGGACAACTTAATCTGGGTATGGAATTCACCGTTAAAAGAAGGCTACGCGGGCGACAGTTTCTGCGATGTAATATCATGCGACGTTTACCTGCCTGAACACACGCACAGCGATTACCGCAAATCTTATGAGGAGCTTTTAACGCTGACATCTTCTGATAAAATCACCGCGTTAGGTGAAACCGGACCTGTTCCCGGGCTCGTTTCCCTTGCCGAATCGCGCATTCCCTGGACATGGTTTATGACATGGAGCAAAAATGTCTGCCGCGAAGGCTATACAAGCCGCGAAGAATTACAGGCGGCGTATAACAGCGGGTACGGCGTAACGCTGGACAAATTACCCGCTTTATATTGAATTTGACTGTAAATTGCAGCATTTAAGGAATGAAATAGACAGGCTTTTAAGAGCGATTAATACCGGAAGTTTTAGATATTTATATGAATGATTACCAAATCCGCGAAGCGCTTTGCCATTACATGGATAATAAATATTGCGATAAATTCCGCATTATCGACGAATTGGTAATCGGAAAAGCGCGGGCTGATATTGTTATTGTGAAAGACGGCCTTACAGGTTATGAAATAAAAGGCGACACTGACTCATATAAACGTTTACCCGGGCAGATTAAAGAATACGATATATACTTTCAAAAAAATTATCTTGTTGTTGGAGCGGTTAATATAAAGACAGCGGAAAAGCATGTTCCCCCATACTGGGGAATTTTGTATTTTTCAGAAA
>JGI20170J14366_1000788_pt1 | contig 13695 bp, 15 predicted proteins | sample TergutNc150P3_FD_14366 | JGI IMG/M metagenome (IMG submission 14366) | reverse complement strand
CGATTTAGACTACGTTCAATATGTTATTGACCAAATAAAGATCGATGGAACAATAACATACAAAAAAATGTTTGGAGAGTATTTGATATACTTGAATAACAGACCGGTTGTATTGGTTTGTGATAATACCGCGTTTGTAAAAATGCTTGATTGTATAAAGACGTTAATGGAAAACGCGGAGGTAGGCGTTCCATACGATGGGGCAAAAGAACATTATATTGTAGATGTGGATGACAGCGAACATTTAAGTAATGTTGTAACGATATTGGAGAAAAACGTGCCGATACCAAAAAAGAGAAGAAAAAATAAAACATCATAACGAGGGATATTTTATGAATAAAAAGTTTGCGACATTTATTCTATTGCTTGGTTTTTTAACAATAAATGTTTTCTCTCAGGAAACATCTGACGGCAATTTTTTCCAAAGAAATTTTAACAATAGAATTCATTTTGGTTACTATTCTTCATATTTTGACGATAATATTAAATTATTACAATGTGGGTATGACGCGGTATTAAGATTGATATATATTAATCCGCAATATAATTTATTGGATTTTGGAATAGGATTAAATGGATTGTTGGCTTATGATATGTTAAATGAAATCCAAAAAGACAATTTTGGAAATGAGAGGCCGAAAAATGGAAGATCGACATTTGGATTTGAATTAAACTGGAACACTCGGTTGTATGTTATTCCTATCCCTAAAATAGATTCTAGAATATTTATTGAAGGGTGCGGAATGAGTTTAGTTGTTTATTCAAGAGAATTTCCGGAAAATGGAACCTATGTTAATATTGGAACAAATATTGGTTTAGGAATGGAATATCCAATAAATAATTATAAAGCATATACTGTTTTAAAATGGTTTCATTCATCAAACGGAAAACCTTATGAAAATAATCCGGCATTAAATACAGCCGGGATAGTGATCGGTTTACAATTTTAATGAGCGTATACATGGTAAAAAGGCAATAACCTTATAAAACAGGAGGATTAAAATGGGAAGTTACGTTAACAAAAACTTAGGACCGAACGAGTCGTTAGTATGTGAGGCAAAATTACACTGGGTACTGTTCCTGAAGCCTATATTTTTTCTTTTGCTCGCAATAGCATTGACGGTTCTTTTGAACAAATATTTAGGTGAATATGGGCGATACGGATTGTATGTCGGCTGTGGATTAGTGATTATATGTTTGTTTTTCTTCCTCAGCAGATTAATAACGCGTGTGTGTACGGAAATTGCGTTGACAAGCAATCGGATAATTGTTAAAACCGGCTTTATCGCAAGAAGCGCAAGGGATATTTCATTAAAAAAAGTTGAGGGTATTGACATAAGACAAAGTATTTGGGGCAGAATCTTTAATTATGGGTCGATGAGTGTAAGAGGGACGGGATCCGGAGAGGTATGGTATACAAGAATAGCTAATCCATACAGTTTTCAACGTGCATTAAATAATATACTAAGTAGTTGAAATAAAAAAGGAGAAGATATATGACGATAAACTGCATTTGGAATAAAAAATAAAATATGGAAAACACAAAACCGATTTTATACATCTTTTCAGGATTACCCGGCGTCGGCAAATCCACACTAGCGAAAAATATCGCAGAATTATTAAACGCCGTCTACATCAGAGTAGATACAATAGAACAAGGGCTTAGGGATTTATGTAATTTTAATGTTCAGGGAGAGGGCTATAGGCTGGCGTATAAACTCGCCCAAGACAATTTACGCGTCGGAAATAGTGTTGTGGCGGATCAATGTAATCCCATAAACCTAACCCGCAAAGAGTGGAATGAGGTCGCGATAAAAAACGGCTGTAACTATGTAAATATAGAAATTATCTGCTCGGATAGATTGGAACACAAAAACCGTGTCGAGAATAGAGAGATTGATGTTGAGAACCTAACGTTACCGACGTGGGAAGATGTGACGGAAAGAAAATATGATGTTTGGGATGAAGAACACATCATAATAGATACGGCGAATAGAACCTTTGAAGAGTGTATTGAGGAATTAGTGGAAAAAATAAATTGTTATGTATTAAAAACTTGACGCAGTCTCCCTCAACGCCGCCGCGATTCTAACGTTTAAACCTGCCAATTCTGTTTCGGGTAGCAACGGTTTCAATTCCTGAATATTTTGCGCGCTTAAACTACCTGCCGCCGTGAGCATCTTTTCTTTAAGCCCTGTCAAGTTTTTTGCCGGATTCACGTTAGGGTAGTTCCTGGGTTTGGCGAGCCGTTGCCGGAGAATCTCCAAATTCGGTTCTACTCTCAGCATCGCCTTGTATTGGTACACATCGAATAAATCTCTAAGCAATTCACGCTCGTTCCACGCGGCAATTTTATGCGCGAACGCTACCGATAGTTCCGCGATTCTGACTATTTTCGACGGCATACCGTAAGGCGATGCCACTGCCGACGACGACATCGCCTGTGATTCACATTCGTTCTTCGCGCTTATCTCCACCTGGCAAGATTGTGAAAGATAATTGATATTTACAACCATGACTTTTGAATTCATCGATATCTTAAATTCAAGTCCGTTTACGCTCGACAACTTTTTCTCAATCAATGGCTTTAGTTCATTCTTGGATTTAAACGGGACAAATACATAGTCAATGTCGTTGGTATAGCGCGGGCTGTTGAGCAGCCTTAAAGCCATTCCGCCGCGAATGACGGCGTTGTTGCCGAATTCATCGGCAAAGAAGTTTATAACCCACGCCAAAAGTTCTTCTGTGTTCCTAAAATTTTTCATAATAACACTTCTCCGCAAATGTTTTAAACTTAGGGTTGCGATAACGTGCCAAATATTCAAAAAATCTATCTTTATCCAACCGGTTATAGTTAATGTCGCCGAATATGTTGAAATAATACTTCTTGCCGCGCAAGTAAAAATAGAGCGTGTCTATGACCGCCTTTTCGGGTGTTGCCATTTGAAAGCCCCTTTGGTTCGGCTCATAACCGAAGCAGTGTTCGCCGGAGAGTTTGTAATAGGATATATTGGGTACCCCATTGTACTCGGCGGCCTTTGTCTGGACAATGCAGTAGACCCAAAAGGGGCTCTCCGTGCCGATCAAGCGGTGCGCCGCGAGGGCGGTGGCCAGCGATATGTACGAGTTCCGCCGAACCTTGGCCGACAGCACCGCGCGGTCGAACCCGTCTATTGTGTAGACCTCCCGGCAATACCTCTTCAGCACCCCGGCCGCCGTGAATTTGTTGATAATTCCGTGCAGGGCGATCTTGGAATTTTCGTCAAACACGGACGATAGCTCCATAAGCGTGAACACGCCGCCGACGCTTTCGCCCAGTTTTTGTAAATTGTCCGAATATTCGAGCCATTTTTTCATATTACTATATAATATACTATTTTTTATATTATTTGGCAATATGAATTTGATTTTTGGTCAATTTTTTTAGGGGCGGCTTTCTAGTTTCACCTTTAGACGTCGTGAAACGGTTTGGGGGCGGGTAAACATTGACATCTTAAATCCCATATACTATATTATACATATTAACTTGCAGATAAACGAGGACTATAGATCATGGACAGAATCGAATCAATAAAAAATCACTTTGAGGAAGAAGCCGAAGTCTTTGATAAGACTATAATTACGCTGATACCTTATTACACCGAAATGATAGACGCTTTGGTCTTATCTATTCCATTCGATAAAGCCGAGCCGATAAGCGTCATTGATTTGGGCTGCGGGACAGGAACCGTCGCTCGAAAAATAAAGGACGCTTTTCCGGGCGCCAAGATCTCTTGCTTGGACATCGCGGAGAACATGATTAATATCGCTCAGAAAAAATTGGGCGGGTGCGCGGATTGTTACGTCGGCGATTTTTATAAGTTTGAGTTTGATAAGAAGTATGACGTGATTGTATCCTCATTGGCGTTGCATCATTTGGCAAACGACGAAGATAAAAAACGGTTCTACCGGAAGATATATAACGCGTTAAACGATAACGGCGTTTTCTATAACGCCGATGTGGTCTTGGGTTCGAGCGACCGCTTGCAAGATTTATATTTGGCCAAGTGGAAGGCGTTTATGAATAGATCCGTTTCCTTGGAAGAAATTGAAAACAAGTGGATGGTGAATTATAGGACTGAAGACCAGCCGACGCGGTTGATGAATCATATCAATTGGCTGACGGATATTGGGTTCGGTGATGTGGATATCGTGTGGAAATATTATAATTTTGCCGTTTACGGGGGATGTAAGAAATAATATGGCAAGGAGAAACATTTGAAAACGGTCAGCGTTATTGGGGTCTGCGCGGTTTTTTTATTAGCCGGTAGCGTTTACGGGCAGACGATATTGATACGTCCGGGCAGCTCTGTCGGCTATTGTTATGCCGATGATATGGAGGGGCTGTCGTATACATACGGGCTTAAAATTTTGTTTATGGCGAATAAGTTCCAGCGATACGGGGTCTTGGTTAATCAACTCAGCGTTTTGGCGGATGAAAGACACGATTATTTGAGTACCGGATTATTCCTTGAGCAGATTTTATTTAACTATTTCAATATGGGGATAGGGACGGTTGGATATATAAATACCCTGCGGTGGGGAGAAAATCCTTTCGGACTGTACTCCCACCTCGGGTTCGAGTATAGCTTTAATACCCGGTTCAGCGTATTGGCCGCGTATCAAAGCGAGTTCATTTTTAGAAAATCCTTCACAACGAATAACGCGTTTTTGCTGGAAGCCGGTTTTAAATATTGACTTCCGAATACGCCCATAGACCCGGTTCTATACCCTAAATACCGCCTTTATATGATTTTTCTCCACGTCCCGGCTCCGCGCGTACGCGCCATCCGACGGCACCAACCGACGTAGGCGACGAGTATGACAAACGCCACTGCGATCCACGCAACCATTGATAGTGTAGACATGTTATCTACCCTCCTTCCTAAGTTTTCGATTATTGCTTGCAAAAAATTTTGTAAATTATGCGGAAATATTATATTTTTTTTGTCTATGGCGGGAGCAATGTTTTTTTCGCCGGATAGGTACCTATTCTACTTTCTATAAAAAAGGAGACGTAACATGGAAAACTACACACACGCGTTCATCGCCCCAAAACTTACCGCATTTATAATACCGGTACTGTTTATATGCCTTTTGGCGGTTATGTTGGTGGTCGGCATTGTAATAATGCACAATATGAAGAGCACTGGGATAAGCGTCGGCGACGGATTTTTGACGGTAAACTCTCTCTTTTACGGGAGGAAGATACCGCTTGAGGATATTGATCTCAACAACGTTAAGTCGTTGAATTTACACGATGAACGCAATAAAGAATATAAAATAACGCTCCGAACCAACGGTATCGGGCTACCCGGGTATTTGGTAGGGTGGATGAGGTTGCGCAACGGCCGTAAGGCGTTGGTTTATATAACAGATAGAACAAAGGTAGCATTGATCCCGACCGCGAATTTCGATGTTTTGATCAGTACGGACGATTTCGCCGGGCTTCACAACGCGCTTAGCAAATAGGTTTGCGTCAAAAAGGTATGGCAGTTATGGCGGCGATTATTTGCCGCCTTTTTTTTCGTATTGATAGTGCCCTATTATCTCGAAATCGAACAAGCAATCCTCAAGCACCTGTCCGGCGCCGATGTTGTGAACCATTAAATATCTTTGACCGTCGGAAGACTTTTTTCCGGACACGATTCCTATATGCGTAATCTTTCCGGCGCTGAGGTTCCAGCAAACAATGTCGCCGGGCAGGTAGTCTTTTGATTCATGTGTTATACTTTTGACCGTTCCATACCTTGTAAAAAACGTCATGAGGTTAGGCACCCTCCTGTGGTCGATATTGGTGTCCGGCCTTTTCATGCCCCACTTTTTAGGATACTTGTCAAAATTGATCTTCATATCTTCGTGGACCTCCTTCTGCAAGTCGATACCGAGCTTCCTATACGCCCTAATAACAACATCCGTACAAACTCCCTTGTCCGGCGCGACATCTCCATTGGGGTAGCCGATTGCGGTATACGCGGGGTCATAACGAACCTTTTGCGCGGTTAACGCCAAGGCGGAATCGGCAAGCTTGTCATAAAAACTCTTTTGTCCGGCGGCTAAATGGAATGGCAACAGATAGATCAGAAACAGCGCAAAAAAGAGGGCGTTTACCGGAATAATTGTCTTTTTCGTTCTCATATCATTAGTTTCCTTTGTTTCACGTGAAACAAATAAGCCCAAAACCTTATAATAATAACGTCTAATGTTTCACGTGAAACATTAAAATAAGGTGTTTTGACCCTACTTCCCAATACAAAACCTCTCAAAAATCCCGTTTAAAACCTCATCGCTCCCAACATGGCCCGAAAACTCCGCTAATCTATCCAACACCGATCTTAGGCAGTGCGCCGCTACCTCCTCTCGATCAAAATTATCCAAACAATCCCGCAGATCCCCAATTACTGCTTCTACAATACCTCGGTGGCGCTCGTTTATTATTATTGCCGGCGTAGGGGTATCCTTAATCACTCCTTTTAACATGGCGCTGATCGCGTCAAATAACTGCGCTTGGTTGAGCTTTTGGGTGATGCTTGTCTCCACATGCTTCAATCCATGTTCCTCGCAAAAACGTTTTTTTTCTACAGATTTATCCTCGTCTATCTTATTGATAATAACCATAAGCCTATTCTTTCCATAACCGTTTTCCCCGCGGTCGTCAATGTAACCATCATAAATACCAAATTCTTGGACCCCTAGTGATTCCACGTTTGCGCCATTATTAACGCTTTCTCTAATCCTTGCCGCTTTCAATATTTCCTCACGTTCCCCATCCCCAAACGCCTCCGCCGCCGACGTAACCCACAGAACTGCGTGCGCTTCCGATACCGCCGACCTTGTACGATCCATTCCGAGCCTCTCGACGGCATCTCCTGTCTCCCTAATTCCAGCGCTGTCAAAGAGTTTCACCGTCTCGCCGTTGATACTCAGACGTTCCGAAACGATATCCCGCGTTGTTCCCGGACAATCGTGGACTATCGACCTGTCGTAACCCAATATCTCGTTGAATAAACTGGACTTACCCGCATTTGCCGGACCCGCTATCGTGACGATTATCCCATCGTCTAGCGCCTTAACCATGTCGCCGCGTCGTAACTCGTCTTGTAATCTCGCGGCGATTAAGGTCAGCGTCTTTTTATTCGCCGATATCTGTTGTTGCTTAGACTCCGCAACATCGTCGTCCTCGTCGAACTCGATCCGGCTCTCAATGTCGGAGAGAGCGGCGATTATCTCCCGCTTCAGCTGTTCTACCGATTCGGACTGCTTGCCGAAGTAGGCCAGCCGCGCCGATCGTAGATGCGTCTCGGTCTGACTATCAATCAACTCCCGGATGCTTTCCGCCTTGAGCATGCCCATCTTTCCGTTGACCAATGCGCGCCTTGAAAATTCTCCCCGCCCGGCCGCCTTCGCGCCTTGACGGAAAAGATTGTCCAATATCTTCGCCGGAATGACGGCGCCGCCGTGGCAGAATACCTCCACCATATCTTCGCCTGTGTAGGAGTGCGGGGCATCGTATTTGACCGCGGTTACCTCGTCAACCGCGGTGTAGGTTGCGTCGTCGCTGCCGGCGGCGTTATCAACAATAGTATAAATACCTATTCGGCGCGGCGCCTCTTTGATGAACTTTTCTTTTTCGGCGATTACCCCGGCAAAGATATCCTGCGCGCCGTCTCCGGTAAGGCGGATAACGGCAAGGGCGCCGCGACCCGGAGGGGTCGATAGAGCGGCAATCGGATTGGCGGAGGCGTTCATAAAATTAAAATACTACTTGGTAACTCTCGGCGGAATAATATTTCGGGTCTAGATAAAACCGATTTACAAATCTCTCTTAGGTCTCGGGCGCCCTTTGATAATCTCTATGCTGACCATCTCGCTCTCAATAACTTTCTCTTTCCCCCTCACGACCAACTTCGCGTATACTATGTCGTCCTCCAGCTTATCGCCCTCGGAATTCAGGCCGTCCCAAATGATTGAGGCGGGAATCACGTTGCCGCCGGAGAAAGTTTTTATGCTGGCGCCGCCGTGGGTCTCTATCTTCATAACCCACGAATTGATGCTTGCGTTGCCGGCGTATAAACCGAAAACCACATGACCGCTGTCCACCGCCGAGCAGTATATGCGGGAGGCTAAATCATTGTCCGTACCCACACCGGTCTTGTTAACAAAACTGTACATGAACGCGCCGTGCGTTTCACTGCTGCGCTCGCTGCGGGCGCCGTAACCTCCGGCCAATGCCGATGAAGAGGCCTTGTTTACGAATTCCATTCCCACGCTCGCGAATACGCTGTGACTCACCTTGGCGTATTGATTTCTGACGAACCCATACCCTATGGAGGCTACGGCCATTTGTCCGATTATATCGCGGCTTGTGTATATGTACGTAAGATCCAAATTCAACCTTAACATTCCGCTTAGTATGCCGACGGTAACCATGTCTCCCTTCGGCGTGTAAGTGAACAGTATATCATATGGTAAGAACACATTATTCGTATCTGAAAACGGGCTTCCCGATGTGCCCAATGAAAAGCTAAGATCGTTCGCGCCGTTCTGATCTTTCACCAGCACGTTATTGACATTGAATATGTTAATATTGTTAATTGAAAAATAAACTACGCCGCTCCTCATAACGTTGGCGCAGAAATTGAGATTTACGGTACCCGTAATATTGTCTTCTTTAATCTCTATGTCATTTTTGGTAATTATGTCGCTTCTATGCATAAAGTATAACGATAGACCGGTTTGAATCATACGTATCGGTGTGGCGAATCCGACGCTGAGATCATAATCCTCCTCGCCGGCGTAGAGACCGCCAAAGGAGATCGCCGTTTCGCTCGACATATACGAAGAATTCGCGTAGCTGTACTTTCTGCTTTTACGAGCGTTCTCACGTATATACTCCTCACGCTTCAGCACTCTACTGAGCGGAACGGTGACCGCGAGTCTCGCGTCGTAGTCCGTCGTATCGGCATATCGCATATCAAGTCCTATCGTAGGGCCCGGGTTGCTGCCAATAAGCGCGGGGTTGTAGAATATAGCGAACGGGGTGGCGAAGCGGCTGTAGTACCAATCAAACGGGCGGGCTGACGTTTGTACAGGTAACAAAAATATCGTCAATAACACGAGTACGCACATTACTATCAGTGACTCTATTATCAATGATGTCTTTTTCATTACATAAACGCTTTCCGCCGTTAATAGTGTTTTTTATAAATTTGGCGGGGATGATGATAATTATTATCGTCCACCCCCGCGTAACAACGGCCAAAATTCTTACCTATACAAAATATCAAACAACCCGCAAAAATCAAATTTCGTCTAATATTCTAAGCGGCATGATCAAGAACAAATCCTCGCTGACCTTATCTTTCTCATCGGCGTACACGGGATAGATAACGCACGCGCTGATTTGCGTGTTCATCTCAAGACGCACCTTCTCCGTCTTCATTATGTCCAATATCTCCGTAAAGTACTTTCCGTTGAAACCTACTATGTGTTCGTCTCCCTCGTACTCCACGCCAACGCTCTCCCGCGCCTCGCCGCCGATCTCTTTGTTGATTACCGTGGCCTCCATCTCACCATTCCTGAAAATGAGTTTTATGAGGTTGGTCTTAGCGTTGGACATCACGGAAACACGCCGAGCCGCGTCGAACATAGATACCCTGTCGGCGACCACAATCCTGGGGTTGTTCTTGGGTATGACCTTGCCGTATTCAGGATATTGACCGTCGACGAGTTTGGATACCATGGTAAACGACGGAGCGCCGAACGATATGTACTTCTCGCCTATAACAATCTTCAGAACCTCCTCGGTATCGTCAGAGTCGGTAATCCTTACCAAAGTCGAAACGCTCTTTTGCGAGATGATCCTGCTGACGCTCTCCCCGACGGGAAGATTTATATCAATAAAAGAACAACCGAGCCGATGGCCGTCAGTAGAGACCATACCCATCTTATCTGACCGCAGCTCCCACAGCACACCGCTAAGACTCCCGCGCGACTCATCCTTGGCCACGGCGAACGAACTTTTGCGTATTATGTCGCGAAGCGTCGGCGCGTCCACGCTGAACCCGACACCACCTTCCATAGAGGGGACGCCGGGGAAGTCGCTCGGGTCGGCTCCCGATATCTTGCAGCTGAAGCCCTTCTCGGACTCTATCATGAGAACCATGCCGTCCACGTCCACGGTAACCAGCCCTTCAGGAAGCTCCCTTACCACGTCAAATATCTTCTTGGCGTTTACGGCTATGTCGATCTCGCCGTCGCCGGAAGCCCCTACGGTCACCCGCAGGGAGTGGTCCACGTCCGTCGCCAATATCTCCAAGATCGAATCGGCGTACGAAATCCTAAAATTGCAGAGTATCATGAGAGAGCTTTTCGACGGAACAATCGGATAAGCTTTCTGCATAGCCTCCAAAAGATCCTTTTTCTGAACATTAATAGACATCGGTTACCGTCCTATTCTTTAATTTGTTGGTTTTTTGATGTTTACAGACCACAACATATATAAATAATAAAATCCACACATAAAAATCAAGTAATTTTAAAATATTTTATGGCCGCGGTATCGATTTTTATCGACATCAACATCATTATTAAACTAAAAACTACTAGATTTTAATAACTTAGTAATAGAAAATAGTGATGTAAATACATATTAATATATTGCTAACTTATTGATTTTTAAGGTAGATACGAGCATATTTATATGTTGATACCTTGTAATTTGATTTGTTAACATTATTTGCACAATATGTTGATAACCGTAAAAATGACCTTTATTGACGAGTTTTCACAAGTTTTTAACACGTGGCGTTGTTTTTAGCCCCGTTTTGCCGTATTTACCGAAAAAAGCGCCGCGGCCGGCGTATTGATACCATATAAAAATATTAAAATTGTTGCTTTTGGAGTTAAATATATTATTTTATATGTGACGATCATAGACCGGACTCGGTAATTTGGTCAATTTTAAACACTAAAAGTATGGAGGAACAGATATGAGCGAAGTTACGGAAAAGGCCGCGGACGAGGTATTTTGTTCGTCATGCGGCGCTATAATCAAAAAAGCGGCCGAGATTTGCCCGAAATGCGGAGTTAGGCAAAAAGGTCCGAGCGGTAGCGGGGAACCTTCAAGGTGGATGACTTTGCTGATTCTATCCATATTTTTGGGTGGGTTGGGCGTCGACCGGTTTTATGTGGGAAAGATAGGAACCGGCGTCTTAAAATTGATTACCTGCGGCGGTTGCGGCGTTTGGTGCATAATAGACATAATACTTATAGTATTGGGTAAGTTTACCGATTCCGAAGGTAACGTTATTACGCAAAACTCTTGAAGATAAGAAGGTCGCTATATGCACATGTCAGACGCGTTGTTATCACCGATGGTAGGCGCAAGCGCGTATACGGTTAGCGCCGTCGCGTGCGCTTACGCGGTGAGGACGATTAAAAAGGACGATCTTTGTGAAAAAAAAGTTCCTCTGATGGGTGTGATGGGCGCGTTTGTCTTTGCCGCTCAGATGATCAATTTCACAATTCCGGCCACAGGTTCAAGCGGACACATCGGCGGCGGGATACTCCTTGCCGCCATGATCGGCGGTTTACCGGCGTTGCTGTCCATGTCGACAGTGCTCATAATCCAGTGCCTCTTCTTTGCCGACGGAGGTTTATTTGCCCTAGGATGCAATATCTTCAACATGGGTGTCGTACCTTGCCTAATAGCGTACCCGCTCATTTTTAAACCGCTCGTCAAAAAGGGTATGACGGCGGGAAAGATAACGGTAGCCTCAATCGCCGCTGTTGTGATAAGTTTGCAACTCGGCGCGTTTAGCGTAGTGCTTGAAACGCGGTTATCCGGCATTACCGTCCTCCCGTTTTCAACTTTTGTATTATTGATGCAACCCATTCACTTGGCGATCGGTGCGGTGGAAGGTATTGTTACCGCCGCCGTTTTGTGTTTTGTCCACAAGGCGCGTCCGGAAATAATGGAAAGTACATACGGCAAGGTATCGATTCAAAGCGGCATTTCGATGAGGAATGTTTTAATTGCGCTTGCGGTTATCACAACGCTTATCGGTGGCGTTCTCTCCATCTTCGCTTCATCCTACCCGGACGGTCTTGAATGGGCGATAGAAAAAACGGCCGGAACAACGGAGCTTGCGACATCAAGCCCGGTAATTGAAAAAACAACGCAAGCTCAAAACGCCGTAGCCGTTATGCCGGATTACGATTTTAAAGGCGCCAAAGAAAAAGGCGCCGGAGTCGGGACAGCCGTAGCCGGCATTGTCGGCGGGGCGCTCACATTTTTACTTGCCTGGGTTGTGGCGTTTGTAATCTCCATTGTTAAGAAAAGACGGAAAAACGAGCCTGTTCCGACAAACATATAAATTGAATTATTTTGGCTCCATAGAAAGACGCACCCATAACTTGGCGTAAAAAATCAACAATATGAATCACATGATTTTGGAACTATATGCGCTTGAGCAGTTATCAAACGGAGATACGTGCGTCCACAGACTCCACCCGACTGTGAAATTATTGACGACCATGATTTTTATAATAACGGTAGCGTCCTTTGACAGGTACGCGCTCGGACGATTGGTACCGTACATATTTTATCCGACGCTCTTAATGGCGCTCTCGGAAACTCCGTATTCGATGCTGCTGAAAAGATTTTTTATCGCGTTGCCGTTTTGCCTCTTTGCCGGGATAGCCAATATAATATTTGATAGAACCACGGCGTTTGAGATAGGCGCCATATCAATAAGTTACGGCACGGTTTCCTTGTTCGTCATACTGTTTAAAATGTACCTATGCGTCATGGCCGTGTTGCTGCTGGTCTCCGTAACGCCGCTCGCGGAGATTACCGCCGCCATGCGACGCCTGAAGATACCGGGCGTATTTGTCTCCGTATTTGAAATGACCTATCGCTACATCGGCGTGCTGTTCGCGGAGGCGCACACCATGCGCACCGCCTATGTCCTGCGAAGCGCCGGCGGAAAAGGTATCGCGATGAGGGACATGGGCGGTTTTGCGGGACAGCTGCTGCTCCGCAGCATAGACCGCGCCGACCGCGTCTACAACGCCATGAAGTGCAGAGGTTACGCCACGCATACAATTCGGCAAAACGGCAAGCCGATCAAATGGCAAGATATCGTCTTTTGCGCAATTGTTAGTATCTTGTTCATAACCCTCCGAGTTATCAACATAAACGCGCTGTTCGCGTCGTTCGCCGGAGGGTTCGCCAAATGCTGAAACTGCAAAACGTAACGGTGGAGTACCCCGACAAAACAAAGGCGGTCGACGACGTTTGTTTCACGTTGGGCGAAAACGAAAGCGCGGCGATAATCGGCGAAAACGGCGCCGGAAAGACGACGCTTCTGCTCGCGATCGTCGGAATACTTGAGCTGTCCGGCGGCGGCATTGAGGTAAACGGCGTACGTCTTGCCAAAAAGAGCGTGAACGAGATCCGCAAACAAATCGGGCTGGTCTTCCAAAATCCCGACGATCAGCTCTTCACGCCGCAAATATACGACGACGTAGCCTTCGGCTGCCGTCAAATCGGCCTACCGGAAAGCGAGGTTCAAACGCGAGTGGACGAAACCCTAACCCGCCTGAAAATCACCCAATTGCGCAACCGGTCGCCGATAAAACTCTCCGCCGGAG
>JGI20170J14366_1000784_pt1 | contig 13720 bp, 13 predicted proteins | sample TergutNc150P3_FD_14366 | JGI IMG/M metagenome (IMG submission 14366) | reverse complement strand
TCAAGTTCCAGTACGATAGAAGAGGCGATTTCCGGAGTAACTTTTGCAACTTCCGTTAAATTGCAAATATAAGCCAACATTCCGGCATCAATTTTTTCAGGAGTTACAGCGGCAATGTAGTCCGCAACAGGGTTTGTTTTCATGAGGATAGTGTAGCATTTTGTCTCTATTTATTAAAGTGGGATTTTATTCGAAAGAACTCACACAAAGAGCACAAAGGTACAAAGAACACAAAGTTGGTTCTTTTATATAGATGAAACAGTATACAGATTCGATCCGTAGTCGCCTAGAAGGCGGGTTTTGTTGTTGTAATTTCCGCCCATGAATTGATTGTTTAGCATGATTCCAGCCGCCAGCGCGCTACCTCGGCAATTATACGTTTCAACGCAGTCTATCAGCGCATAATGACGATTAACAGTTCGCAGAATAAATCCAGCCGGGTTCAACGCTATAGGCAACAGGTGCTTGACCAGTCCGCCAAATCGTTTGATGTACAAATTCTGCGGTTTGGTCTTTATATGGTAGAGAGTATCGGGATCAAGACCGGGGATGCGCAGTTTGTCAGGTCCTTCGCTGACATCGGCCTGAGTCTGAAAAAAACCGGCTACGGCTTCTTTCTTGTCGCGGCACAGCCAAACTGTTTTATTGGTCTTGGGCGAGTCCAGCCGCTGGAAAGATCCATATTGCAGGGTTTTTCGGCGGGCTTTGTAAAAAGCGATTTGTTCCCTGATCTCGCGCTTTTCGGCGGGAGTTAGAAAACGCAAATCCAATTCATAACCCAGACAGCCAAAACACGCGATGTTAAAACGGGTACTCAAAGGCGTTTCGCGCAGGGTCTGCTGGTGCGGCGCGTCGGATACATGCGTCCCCATTGTTGACTGCGGATACAGATAGGACAAGCCGCCCTGTATATTCAAGCGCACGACGGGATCGGTGTTATCCGAAGCCCAAATCTGCGGGGAGAAACACATCATGCCCAAATCAAAACGGTTGCCGCCCGATGAACAGCTTTCAAGCAGTATTTGCGGGCGCGGTTCAAAAATACACCTGAGTATGTCGTATAACCCAAGAATGTAACGGTGAAAAAACTCACCCGATGATCTGATATGATAGGACCAGAATTCGCTGATATGGCGGTTCATGTCCCACTTGACATAAGAGGCGCCCGTTTCATCAAGCGTCTTCCCGACTGACGTGACAATATAATCGCGCACACTAGGATTGCAGAGGTCAAGCACCAACTGGTTACGGCCCAGAGTGGAATTCCGCCCCTTTTGGCGCACAGCATATTCAGGGTGGGTACGGTAAAGGTTTGAGTTTTCATTGATCATTTCCGGTTCAAACCACAGACCGAAATCCAGCCCCATACCCCGCAGTTTCCGGGCGAATGGTTTAAGCCCCCGTGGAAATTTACGGCGGTTGGGCGTATAATCCCCAAGTCCCGCCTGATCATTGTTACGCCCTTCAAACCAGCCGTCGTCAAGAACAAAAAGTTCCATGCCCAATTTTTTTGACAGGCGGGCAAGAAGCATCAGTTTGCCTTGGGTGAAATTAAAAAAACACGGTTCCCATGAATTGTACAGAACGGGGCGTTCCTTGCCCTGCCATGCTTCGGGGACAATGTGGTTGTTGACAAAATTGTGAAAGTTACGGCTCAAACCGTTTAGTCCCGTATCGCTGAAAGTCATTACGGCCTCAGGCGTTTCAAAGCGTTCTCCGTTATTCAATGTCCATTCAAAACAATGCGGACTGACACCAAGCCCTACGCGCACAAGATCATGGCTGTTTAGTTCCGCAAATCCGAGATGGTTCCCTGAATACACTAAATTAAATCCATACGCCTTTCCGTAATTTTCCGACGCGTCTTTTTCGCAGAGCAGAAAACCCGGGTTGTGTTTATTACTGCTTGATCCAGTCCGGCTCTCGTTGACAAAAATTCCGTATTGCAGAGGACGGTCGTGCCGCTGAGCTTCCCGCGCCCAATCACCGTCAAAGGTAATCAAATTAAAGCCCATGTTGACCATATCAAGCGACATACTGAGAAGGCGGCGGATAACCAAAGGTCGGGAATCACCGTTTTCAAGTACGACGCGGCGGGTAATGACGTTTGCCGTATCATACACTGTGTAAATCATTGTCAACCGGACATCGCACGCCTGATCTTTGAGCCGCAGTATCAGAGAAGAACATTCGCTTTCAGTCCCACGTGCGGCGGGCAATGTTTCCATCGGCAATGGTCCATGACTTATATTGTGGCTTTCATAAATAAAGTCGCTGACAAAACCTCCGTCCGGCATTTTGATTTCCGCCGGAGAATAACGGTAATCCCCTTTGCCGATGCCTGACCATTCAAGGCAGAGCATGTCAAGGCAATAGAGCGGGTCTTCCCGATTATAGGCGACAATAGAACTTGTCTGCGCCGTTCGTTTGGGGGCAAGGGCTTCAATTTCAGCAGTAGAGTCCTCCGCATACGCGGATGAAGCCAGTCGCGCACCGTAATAGATATGCTCAGGGTGGCCGTATTTTGACAGGCGGAAAATATATTCAGTATCAACAGTGGTAAGACGGAATATGCCGTTAGCGGCGGTTATCATATATAATATTGTTACATATTTTTTCCAAATTTACAATGTTTTAGAAGCATTGCTTATTTCTCCACATAGTGGGGTATCAAACAATTCAATTCAAATGCCAAACTGAAAACCAATGACATACAGCCCCGATAATAACAAATGCATGCCATATAGCATGAGTATGCTTAATGCTTTTCTTTTTATAAAAAACGGCTCCCAACGTATACGCGGCTCCTCCGGCTAATAACAAAATTATGCTGATTACCGGCACGCGATGGATCAATGGAACGAACCCGATAACTATCGCCCAACCCATCATTATATAAACTGTTGTTTCAATTTTCTTAATGGCTTTGGAATCCAGAATGTTAAGGATAATGCCGGTCAAAGCCAGCGCCCACTCAACCGCAAAAAGACTCCAGCCCCATGCTCCGCGAAGGCCGCTTAAACAAATGGGAGTGTAAGTTCCGGCAATAAAAATAAATATTACCGAATGATCCAGTTTACGGAATATGCTCTTAACGTTCTGATGTTGTATCGCGTGATACAAGGTTGATATTAAAAACATCCCAATCATTGTCGCTGTAAATAAAATTGTTGCGGCAATATCCATATTGGCGGCCCTGTGTCCGCCCAAAAATCCTGTGTTTTTTAAATTTAAAAAAACAAGCCCTGTTATCGCCGCAAGCGCGCCGATACCATGAAGTACGGAATTTGCTATTTCTTCACCGATTGTATAAAAAGGCAGAACAGCCGCCGTGGAATTCTTTTTTATTATGTTCACATAATTTGAGACACTGTTTGCGGCGTTTAGTTGCGTTCATGGCGGTATACATCTTAGTCGCGCATTAAAAAATGGGGACTGACGTTGGTTCGTGTGGTTCCGGCGTCGCTCCCCATAGGTAAGAAACATGCAAATACCAGACAGGAAACTGACAGTTTATTTTAAATACAACTAACATTTTTAATTATTTTCCAAAATTTGTCACATAATGAATATAAAACAGGCAGTATTTTAATGTTTCTATTTTATTCAAAAGTTTATTTAAAACCGGTAAAAAGTCCGATAAAAATTGTCCAAATATAGATACAAAAATTGATTTTTGGTGTATATTGAATTATTAAGGGAGAGATAACAATAATAAAATGTTAAGATTAAACAAGTACTTTTTTTTAATTTTATGCCTTACGGCAGTTCCATTATTTGCCCAGGCTCCTGAAAGAAGCATGTCTACCGCCCAGGAAATTGAAACTCTTTTAAGCGCTAAAACTGTCACCTACGCGCAGGCGGCGCGGTTTGTACTGGAAGCGTCTAATGCGCTTGCGACAGACAATCATGAAGAAGCTTTTAACTATGCGGTTCAACAGGACTGGCTTCCAAAGAAACTGTCTTCCGATGATTCAGCGCGGCTTAATAATATTTCTCTGCTTTTAATGCGTTCCTTTAAGTTAAAAGGCGGAATTATGTATGCTATTACCAATAGTCCGCATTACGCTTACCGCGAATTAGTGTACCTTAATGTTATTCAAAACCGGTCAGATCCTTCTGTTCTTGTATCGGGCGAACAGCTCCTTTACTATATAAACAGAATTCTTGCCAGGGAGTTTTAAAATGAAGAACGGCATATTTATAATATTTTTAACTTTACTTTTGACGCTTCCTGTTTCTCTTTCCGCTTATGACTTTGGACTTATAATAAACGTAAACGGCGGATTTGAAGATAACGCTTTTGATTTTAAAGTTGACGTTTTACCCCGTTTTTCAACACTGATAGGCGACAACGGAGAATTTAATATATCCGCCGGATTTTCTGTTGGAAATGACGGAAAGCCTTTTTATATACCGGAACTTCTGCGTACCGAATTCAACATCAGGTTCGGTGATTCAGGAATCAGAGCCGGACGTATTAATTATTCCGATCCGCTTTCTTTTATAGCGAATGGTCTTTTTGACGGTATCCAATATCAAATTAATTCCGAGGCGGGAAGTTTCCGCGCCGGCGCGTGGTACACTGGATTTCAATACAAAAAAAGAGCCAATATTCAAATGAGTGATGATGATTTAGAAGGGTTATCAACTCAGGTTAATTATGACGATAATTTTTTTAATAATTACTTTGCTTCCAAACGTATGTTTGCTTCTATTGGGTGGGAACATCCGTCGATTGGCGAGGTGATGCATTTAAATACCGCTGTTATCGCTCAGGTGGATTTAAATGGCGCCAAAACCAACTACAATAGTCAATATGTAATTCTTAAAGCCGGTATACCAATTAATAACTTCCTTTTGGAACTTGGCGGCAGCGTTGAATTTTCACAGACTGAAGAAAATATATTTACGGCATTTGCGGGAGAGCTTGGTTTATTTCTGTTGTTTCCGTCAAAATTTAACAGCCGGCTTTCGTTTACAAGTTTAATTGCAAGCGGAATAATAGATGATTCCAGCGGAGCGTTTACCCCGATTACCGGAAAAGAATACGGGTATATTTTAAAAGCAAAAATACCGGGGCTGTCAATTTTTTCGTTGAATTATTCATCCAGGTTTAATAATTCTTTAAGCGGCTTGTTTACAGCATCGTACTTTGTACGTGGCGATTTGGCAACTTTTAGCGATTACCCGGTTGCTGCAAACAGTGAAGGATATTTTCTGGGACCTGAAGCGTCGGCGCGGATAACATGGGGTCCCGCTTTGGATTTGCAATTTAACTTTGGCTGCGGAGCGTTTTTCCCGTCTGCCGGCAATGCAGGGTCAAAAGAAAAAACAAAATGGCGTGTTGATTTAAGCGTTATTATGTCAATATTGTAGTTGTTAATATAGGAGGATTTAAATGAAAAAGATTATTTTTACGGTAATTTTTATTACATTGGCTGTTACAGGAGCGTTCTGTCAGAATGGCATTATTCGGGAATTAACAGGCGAAGTTGAATTAAAGCGAGCAGGGTCGTCAGCTTTTGTTCCGGCTTCCGCGGGAGACATTGTTTCTTCCAACACGGTTGTTTCAACAGGTTTCAGAAGCACCGCCATCATCTCTATTGGAAGTTCTGTTATTACAGTGCGTCCGCTGACGCGCCTTACTCTTGCTGAAATACAATCCGCGGAAAATACCGAAAATATCAATGTTAATTTGCAGTCAGGGAGAGTAAAAGTCGAAGTAAAGCCGGCAGCCGGTACAAAAACTCAACTTAATGTACAGAGCCCCACCGCAACCGCTTCTGTCCGCGGAACATCTTTCGAAATGGATACCCATAACTTGATTGGAATTGAAGGCAAAGTTTTATTAAGCGGCGTTTCCGGTGCGGGCGTTCTGGTTACCGGCGGAAATTCAAGCTCCTCAAATATTGACGGAACCGTCTCTAACCCGGCTATTAACGCGGAACAGTCAATTCATATACAGCCGCCTGTCGGAGCGGAAATAGAAGCGCCGTCAAAAGCTCCCAATAAAGGCGAATTAAATTTTATAGTAAATTATCCTGAAAAAAATTAGCAACATATTGTAAAATAAACTATGAAACATTGGAAAAATGCCCTTATAGGCATAGCTGCTGCTGCGGCATTTTCATTATTATATTTAGTCGGCGTGTTAACTCCGCTGGAAGACAGTCTTTATGACTTTTTTCTTCACTTTCGGGCGAATCGCGAGCATATAGACAGCGTTGTCTTTCTGGATGTAAATGATCAGGCTATCGCTTATTACGGTTTTTTCCCGTGGCCGCGCTCCATAACGGCAGACGGTCTTTTACGCTTAAAAGAATACGGCGCAAGGGCTGTTATCTTTGATATTGAGTACATTGATCGCGGTCCTCAGGGGGTAGACAGTCTCTATCTTGAACAGGGGCTTGCCAACGATTTTGAGCGCAGTTTTTCTGAAATTAATTCGTCCGCGCAGGATATTTTTTCCGCTTTTGGATCCGGGCGTATGGCGCGTAATGAAATTCCAAATTATGCCAATTACCTTTCCAATATAATAGAAACTGAAAAGACAGGACTTTATTCCAAAGCCCAGGGCGTCGCCCGTGATAACGATATTTATCTGGCGCAGGCGTTTGCGTTGAATGGCAATAGCTGGTCTACGGTCAATTTATGGGCTTATACCCTGGACGGCGAACAAGCTGAACGCCGCCCTCTCGCGGAAGAACATTTCTCGTATCCTGTGCATGCCGCGCCTAATGCGTCGCACGGAGAAGGCGCCCTTGATATATTACCCGCTCTTCCGATCTTTGCCGCCGTCGCGAAGGGAGCGGGGTATACCAATGTAGAAATTGATAATGACGGCGTAAGAAGGCGTATTTACCTGACGCAGAATATGCACGATCATTGGTACTTACAGCTTGCCTTTGCCCCGTTGATCGATTATCTTGGCAGACCGGAAATATTTCTTGAAAAACGAAAATTAACTTTAAAGCAGGCAAAATTTCCGAATGGAAAGATTGAAGATTTGGTTATTCCGCTGGATCCCAAAGGCAGGATGATGCTTGACTGGCCTAAAAAAGATTACAATGACAGTTATACCCATGTTTCTTTTGCAGAATTCAGTTTGTTAGACGAAATGGAAGCGGAAATTGAAAAATACAGCCGCGCTCTTGCCTCCGAAAATATGGATAATTTTTCCCAGTTTGACAAATCGTTTATTTTCATTCCGGTTATTTTGGGCAATATGACGCAGCTTCTTGACGCGGCTCGCGAGTCAAGAAATTTCGCCATGGAAAATACTTCCCATGAATCTTTTAACGCTTTTCTTGAGAATAGAAACAGCGCTTATAAATTGTTAGGTGAAGTATTAAAAGATGGTCCAGCAGAGAAGATAAAAACAATAAGTGCGCAGCTGATTGAAATGTATCCGAATTTATCCGATGAAATAGAAGATGAAATGGAATATCTCATTTCGTTATTTAATGCGCTTGAAATAAATCTGACCCGTTATAATGAAATAACTGACTATAATATTAAAAGTTTAAATGATAAATTTGTTATTATTGGCCGGGTTGATACGGGAACTACCGACTATGGCGCGAATCCTTTTTACGGCAAATACATCAATGTAGGCACTCACGGCGTTGTGCTGGATACAATTCTTTCAAAGTCTTTTATTGTTTGTCTTGATAATATTTGGAAGATAATTTTTATGCTTATTTTTGTCCCCTTCTTTTTCATAGTTACGGAAAAACTTACGCCGGTTTTCCGCGCGGCATTGGGATTTGGCGCGGTATTGTTCATTTTTATTGCCTCTATTTTAATATTCCGTTTTTCAGGATTTTTCCTTGGGCCGCTTGGAATAATAATGTCGATGATCGTCGCTATTATTATCCGTGAAATTATTTCATACGCCCATTCCGAAAAAGAGAAACACTTTATCCGGACGGCATTTTCCACTTATGTTTCAGGCGACGTAGTAAAAGAAATTATTTCCGATCCTTCGCGCTTGCAGTTAGGCGGCACAAAACGCCACATGACCGCGATTTTTACGGACGTTAGGGGATTTTCTACAATTTCCGAACAGCTTGATCCTGAAGAACTTGTAAGCCTGTTGAATAAATACTTAAGCGCGATGAGCGATGTGATTCTTTCCGAAAAAGGCACGATTGATAAATACGAAGGCGACGCTATTATCGCGTTCTTCGGCGCGCCTCTCGATCTTCCGGATCACGCTCTGCGGGCGTGCGTTTCAGCCATCACCATAAAAAAAATTGAAATTGAGTTAAATAAAACAATCATGGAGCATAAATTGTCGCCCGCGCCCCTTGTAACGCGCATAGGCGTAAATACCGGTTTCATGGTAGCGGGCAACATGGGTACCGCTAACAAGATGAACTATACAATCATGGGAAACGCGGTAAATCTTGCCGCGCGTCTTGAGGGTGTAAATAAACAATATGGGACATGGATACTTGCCTCTGAAGATACGGTACGTGAAACAGGAGACGCTTTGTTTTACAGGAAACTTGACCGTGTGCGCGTTGTCGGCATCAATGAGCCTGTGCGCCTTTACGAACTTTTAGACATGGCGGATCAAGCCGATGAACAGCAAAAGAAACTTGTGCAGGTTTTCCATGAAGCGCTGGACTATTTTGAAAAGCGCGATTGGACACAAGCGGAAAAAGGTTTTGAAGAGGCGATGTCAATAGTACCCGGCGACAGTCCTTCCGATATTTATCTTGATCGGTGCAAGCAATTTATAAAGAATCCGCCGAAAAGCACATGGGACGGAGTGTACAACCTGACATCGAAGTAGCCTGACCACTAAAAATATTAAAAATTTATTATATGCAAATAAATTTTTTATAGTGAATTTATTATAAAATGCCAATAAATTATATATATTTTTAGTGGTCAGGCAAGCTTTCAATATGTTTTTTTATTGCCGTAAAACTTTTTTCGCTCATGGCGTGTTCCATTTTACAAGCGTCGTTTATTGCCGTTTTTTTATCAACACCCAAAAAAATAAGCCAGTCAGAAATAGCGACATGGCGTTCATACATTGTCTCCGCGATTTTCCGCCCCTTAGATGTCAGCGTTATATAACCCTCGTCATCTATCGCGATATAGCCTTGGGCTTTCAGATTTTTCATGGCAACGCTTACGCTGGGCTTTGAGTATTCGAGTTCATTAACAATATCAATCGATCGGACGCGGTTCCCCTTGAGGCCTAAAACATGAATTGTCTCCAAATACATTTCCGCCGATTCATGTATACTCAAATCATTGTCTCCTATATTTATAATAGTATAAAAATGCATATAGGGCAAGAAATAATAATGATTATGCTCCCGATTCCCTATTCAAAATAGGCAGGGATGTGGTAATATTAGAGGCAGAAAAACCGCGAAGGAGATTTTTATGATAGATATCGTCAAAGGAAAACTGACGTATAGAGACGGCTCAGTGTACGAAGGCGACTTAGTCAACGGCAAACCCCACGGCAAAGGAAAATTGACATATGTATACGGCAGCGTATACGAAGGCGATTGGGTTGACGGCGAACAAACAGGCCTGGGAAGAATGACCTACCCGGACGGTGAAGTTGATGAAGGAAGATTCCAGAACAGCGAATTTGTGGGAAGCAGATAAGGGGTATTGGTTTAATACTGTCAGTGTTTTACGGTTTCTTGAACTGTGTCATTAAATATTTTCATAACAAATTCTTGAATGTTTTTAGCGTAACTTAAAGCAATTTTCATATCTTCATTTGTAATTTCAAGCTCGTTTGGATAACGTGGGGATACAGCATATCTGTTTAGAATATCAACATACGATAATAATATAGAAAACTCCGAATTATATTTTTGACATAGTTCTAAAAGGTATTCCAGATCATGGGTTTTTTCCGGTTCAATATCAAGTGAGAATAAAAAACCTTTTAAGTATTTTTCAGCCGATTGCTGGCAATGAAAACAGATTATTTCATCCGGAGTGGGATGGTGCATTTTCGACAGGTATTCCGCCACTCTTAAATCATCTCTGCCTTTATCTAACCATTGTTGTAATATTTCTGTTTTACCCATAAATTTTGACGCCTTCCCTGACTATTTTTCTTTCAAGAGTCGCATACAATTTACGATCATGAAAACGATTCTGTTTTAACCCTAATATATCCATAGGCATTTTTTTTACAGGCCTTATAGCTATACTGATAGCGGTAATTGCGTCTAGTTCCCGCATTGGCAATTCATCTTTAAAAACAACGTATATGTCTAAATCGGAGTCTTTGTTAGGCGTTCCATAGGCATAAGAGCCAAAAAGATAAATTGATTCCACAGGCACTGTCTTTGCTATTATTTGAGAAATTTCATCTAAATTTTGCTTTATATCATCTAGGTTTTTCTGCATTATTTTACTCCATTTATTATTATACAATAAATGAGGCTTTTTGGCGAGAGGCTTATCCTTAATTTATTCTACCACGAACCACGAACCATCACGGACTTGTACCTTTGGCGGGGTTGCAGTACTGATAATTGCGTGTTATCGTAATAGTTAAGATGATGAAAAAACTCCCCCTTCCAAAAGCGTTTACCCTCCTTGAATCCGGTCCTGTAGTCATGGTAACAACAGCCGACGGTGGCAAGCCAAATATACTGACTCTTTCTTGGACTATGGTGATGGACTTTACTCCGCGTTTTGCCTTTATGACCGGCCCATGGAATTACTCCTATAACGCCCTTACAAAGACAGGGGAGTGCGTAATTGCAATACCTGCTGTTGATCTTGTAAAAAAAACCGTACAGATAGGTACTTGTACCGGCGCGGAAATAGATAAATTTGAAAAGTTTAAATTAACTCCGGTTAAGGCGGAAAACGTATCCGCGCCGCTTATCAAAGAGTGTTACGCGAATATCGAGTGCTGCGTAGTTGACCACGTTAAAAAACACGACATTTTTATCCTTGACGGCCTTGCTGCGTGGGTAGATAAAAACCGCGCCGAAAAACGCTGTTTCCATGCCGTAGGAGACGGACATTTTATTGCGGATGGCGAAATTATTAACCACCGCCGTATTATGCTTTCCAAACTGCCCAAAGGGGTTTGAAATTTTGATTTGTAGGTATATACTTATATATGGAGGCTGGTATGCTTGATTCCGAATGGGAATATTATGAAAATCACCGTGACGAACTGGTCGAAAAATATTGTGGAAAATATGTCGTTATATCCGGCGATAAAGTGGTAGCCGCTTATGATGATGAAGATGTCGCTTATGATGAAACGATAAAGACCCATCCTTTAGGCTCTTTTATGATACACCATGTGATGGAGGAAGAGGAAGTTTATACAATTTCCCCTGTTTTAGGTGTCTAATAATAAACATTTTCCATTCAAATACGAATATCCTTATCTCCCATTAAAACTCATAACAGAAGCTGAAGTTTTCAATTCTATACAAAGTCAAAATGTAATAAGAGTAAGGGCATTATGGGATACAGGCGCGATGTTGTCGGCTGTAACGCCTGAGATAGCAAAAAGATTGAATTTGGTTTCTATTAACCGTATTAAAATAAATGGTATAGGAAACTATAGTATTGCCGACATTGTCAGGGTTTCTATACGATTGCCTAATTTGATAGAATTAAATAATGCTCGTATATCAGTACTCAATTTGGTAAAGGATGTTGATATGCTGATTGGTATGGATATTATACGGCTTGGCGATTTTTCAATAAGTAATGGAGCTGGGAAAACATTGTTCACGTTTGTTATGCCGCCTTTTGAACAAAGAACGGATCTTTATGAAAAAGCCATTGAGGTGAATAGGCTGAATATCTAGTGGAGGGGAGAATTAAAAATAAATAGTTTCTCATTCTTTTTTATCGTTGATGGCAAATTTATAAATTATCGCTACATCATGCTTTGCAAACTGTTAAAAAGGGGTTTAATGTTGTGGTTTTTTGGTATAGAATATAGGAAATGATACAAAGTATAAATAAATACCGCAATGAACTTAAAAAAATAATTGACTTTGGCGGAAGTCTGAATGAAACAACCATAAGGCGTTGCTTTATTAGTTTGGTTAATGATTTTGCCGAAGATAAAAACCTTAAATTAGTAGAAGAACTTGAGTACAGAACCCCACAAGGTACGACCATATATCCGGATGGTACGCTCAAAGATCGTTTCCGTTTATCTTATGGCTATTACGAAGCCAAAGACTCCAAAGATAATCTTGATAAAGAGATTGAAGATAAAACCCGTAAATATTATCCCTTAATCAATACCATATTTGAAAATTCAAAAACGGCTGTACTTTATCAGAATAATCTTGAGGTAATGCGAATTGATATGTCCGATGATCGACAGCTTGATCAAATGTTAAAATCATTTATAGACTTTGAACGACAGGAAATACTTCAATTTCATAAAGCTATAGAACAATTTAAAATTGATCTGCCAAATCTTTTAATATGGTGCAGAGATGAAATAGATAATGCAAGATTAAACGATGAATTTAACAGAAAAACAAGTATTTTTTTGGATCAATGCCGAAACGAAATTAACCCTGATTTTACTTATGAAGATATTAGAGAAATTCTTATTCAACATATGATTACTGACCGATTATTTACGGCGATAATTCATGATGCCGATTTCATCAAAGAAAATAACATAGCCAAGTCTATTGAAGGAATAATACGCACATTCTTCAGTCATGAAAAAAGAAAGCTGTTTGAAGAAAAAAATAAACATTTTTATAATACTATTGCTATTACAGCTTCTCAAATATATGATTATCATGAAAAACAAGATTTCCTAAAAACGCTTTATGAGGAATTTTATAAATCTTATAACCCAAAAGCGGCGGATCGCATGGGTGTAGTATATACCCCGACACCTATCGTCAATTTCATGGTTCGCGTAACTGATGAGCTTTTGGCGAAACATTTTAATACTGGTCTTGCAGAAAAAAATGTTAAAATAATTGATCCCGCGACCGGAACCGGCACCTTTATAACCGAATTAATAGAATATATTTCTCCTCAAAAAATAAAAGACAAATACCTTAACGAATTGTTTGCCAATGAAGTCGGAATACTTCCTTACTATGTTTCCAATATTAATATTGAATATATTTATTGGCAAAAAATGAATGAATATATTGAATTCCCAAATATATGTTATACAGATACTCTGGATAATGCGTATTATAAACTTGATCCGTTTGGGCAAGCCGAACTAATTGATTTAGTAAGTGAAGAAAACGCGAAACGGATAAAAGGGCAAAATGAATCAAAAATATCGGTAGTAATAGGTAATCCTCCGTATAATGCTAATCAGAAAAATTATAATAATCAAAACGCTAATCGTACGTATCCAAAAATAGATAAACGGATACGGGAAACTTTTTCCGCCGAAAGCAGCGCTCAAAAGAAAAAATATGAGGATATATATTTCCGTTTTTACCGCTGGGCAATGGATCGAATTGACAATAAAAACGGCGGTATTATTGCCTTTGTAACCAATCGCTCTTTTGTTGACGCTATTAATACCGACGGGTTTAGGAGTGTTATTAGTAAAGAATTCGATTATCTGTATATACTTGATACCCAAAGTGATGTGCGAAAAAATCCACATATTTCCGGAACAAAAAACAATATTTTTGGAATTCAAACCGGCGTAGCGATTATGTTTGCTGTAAAAACCTCTAAAATAACGGGGGGG
>JGI20170J14366_1000783_pt1 | contig 13725 bp, 14 predicted proteins | sample TergutNc150P3_FD_14366 | JGI IMG/M metagenome (IMG submission 14366) | reverse complement strand
TGTCATCGTCTTTTTTCGCCGCCGCGCTGACAGCGACCGAGTGAACAGGTTCCGGCAGGCGAAGAGGTATAAATGTTTTTCCGGTATCAACCGCCGCCAATGTATCGTTGGTTTTTAATGTGGCTGACTTTGTGATAATTCCCACATCGCCCGCAAAAAGTTCTTTTACTTCCTCAATCTTTTTGCCCTGACATATATACAGTTTGCCGATACGTTCTTTTTTATTTTCGGTAATATTGTGCGCTTCCGAGTCGGCGGCAAGTTTTCCCGTAATAACTTTTACCCATGTAAGCTTGCCTGAAAATTGATCGTAGTTTGTTTTGATAACCAGAGCGGACATAGGCTTGTCAGGATCGATAGGAATTTCAATCTCTTTCTTCTCGGCATCGAACATTATATCTTTCGCTGTTCTTGGGTTAGGCGCAACATCGGCGGCAAAATCTAAAAGCGGAATAATGCCTGAGTTTTTTACGGCGGAGCCCGCAAAAGCCGGAACATATTTGTTCTGCGCCAGAGCCTCGATAAGTCCCTTCTTCATTTCTTCCGGGGAAAGCGAGCCTTTTTCGATATATTGTTCCATTAGAGTATCATCGCCTTCCGCCGCCGCCTCAATTAATTTTTCACGAGCCGCCGCCGCTGCCGCCTTAAACTCATCGGGAATGGCGCTGTCTTTTTCTACGGCATCGCCGCCCGCCAAATACGCTTTTTCGTGCAATACGTCGATAACGCCCTTTAACCCGCCGCCGCTTCCCATAGGAATTGTAACCGGCACAGGATCAACCTTGAATTTTTCTTTTATGTCCGCCAGTGTCTTGGCGAAATCGGCCTGATCGTTATCCAGTTTTGTGATGAAAACTCCCCTTGGTTTTTTTCTTCCGTCAAGATTCCGCCACAATTTGATGGTTTCGATCTGGACACCCGATTTACCGTCTACGGTTAAAATCGCCATTTCCGAAGAACGGAAGCTTGAAATAACGTCGCCCGTAAAGTCGGATGAGCCGGGAGTATCAAAAAAGTTGATTTTCGTCCCGTCCCTTTCGACATGCCCCAATGCGGAATGGATGGAAATCTTGCGCTCAATTTCTTCCGGCGATGAATCACTGGTAGTTTTGCCTGATTCCAGGGTTTCCGCCCTGGGAATAGCGCCTCCGGCGAATAAAATATGCTCAAAAAGGGTAGTTTTTCCGGTTTGACCATGACCGGCAATGGCGATATTTCTGACTTTGTCTGTTGAATGGCTCACAAGGGGCTCCTTTGGTTGAGATTTCTTTCCATTTAATTTTGCCCCGACATAGCAGAGTTGTCAAGAAAAATTGATCGGGGAACCAGTGGAAAAGGCTTTCCCCATGTCATATAATGAGCCATGAAATCAATTACCAAAGAATTATGGTTCAACACCAAAAAACCGCGCGAATTTATCAATATAACGGGCGAGGTTGAGGCCCTTCTGCGGGAATCCGGCATTCAGGAAGGTTTATGCCTTGCCAACGCCATGCACATTACCGCCAGCGTTTTTATCAACGACGACGAATCCGGCCTTCACCACGACTTTGACGTTTGGTTGGAAAAACTCGCCCCCCACGAACCCGTCTCCGGCTACCGCCACAACACAGGCGAAGTAAACGCCGACGCCCACATGAAACGCCAAATCATGGGACGAGAAGTAGTAGTCGCCGTCACCGGAGGCAAGCTCCACCTAGGCCCCTGGGAGCAAATCTTCTACGGCGAGTTCGACGGTCAGCGCAGGAAGCGAGTGCTGTTGAAAATTATTGGGGAGTGATAAACACAAGCAGTGTTGATTTGAGAGCTAGTTTCAGATATAGTGAATATTGTCAGTAAGAAGAGCCGGCGTGGCGGAATGGCAGACGCAGTAGACTCAAAATCTACCGAGGGTAACCTCGTCTGGGTTCAAGTCCCAGCGCCGGCAATAGTGTAAGTCCTTATGTTATAAGGACTTACGCTATTGAACTTCCCTAACAAGGGTGTTCACTAAAATAAACTTAATTCGACTGGCACATAAACTGGCACATAAACCAGTTTATATGCGGTTATTTGAGGTTTGTTTATGAACACCTATCCTTTCTCTATTTTTAAAAGGGCTGATCGCTCTTGCTATTCCGTTTCTTTTAAGGACGCTAACGGAAAATATCTCCGTCCAGTTTCTACAGGAAAGACAAATGAAGATGAAGCTTTACAGGCCGCTTTTGCTATGTTGCGGGACGGGATACCGCAAAAAAAGACGGCTTTGCGGGTTTCTGACTTGTCTTTGAAAGATATGGCTAAAAATATTAAGGCGGGTAGTGAAGCGGAAATTTTATTAATCGAATTACGGCGGTTGGGTTGGGTAAAAACTTTTGTACGGAAAGATACACCTCAAGCCGAAGATTTTATAACTTTCCTGATAAGCTTTTGGGAATGGGATACTTCACCTTACATAAAAGAAAAACTGCGTAAAAATCATGGTATCCATAAAATGCATTGCTTAAAACAAAAACAGGCTGTTTCGCTTTATTGGGAGCCGTATTTCAAAGGGCGTTTTTTGGGGGATATTACCGCTTCCGATATTGACGCATTTATTGACTATATCGCCGATAAGGGTATTTCAGCGTCAAGAAAAAATGTGGTTATTAAAGCCGGAACAAAACCGCTTAGGTGGGCTTTTTCAAAAGGTATGATTGAAGCCGATCCGACTAGAGGACATTTATTGTTTTCCGGCGAAAAAGCGAAGCGGAATATTTTAACTCCTACAGCTGCGGGGGCTGCTTTCCGTGTCGAATGGAAAGATAACAGGGCGAAACTTGGCAATATGCTTGCTGCCGTAACTGGTATGAGGAGCGGCGAAATTTTGGCTTTGAGGTTTCAGGATATAGGCTCCGATTGCGTTTATGTTAATGGGTCTTGGAATAGGGTGGACAAAGATAAAACGACAAAAAATAACGAGGCTAGAACGGTAGAGGTTCCATTCCCCGAATTGATACATGGATTAATTGAACTGGCAAAACAAAATCCGTGGGGCGCTTCTCCTGATAGTTTTGTTTTTTGGACGGAAAATAATAAAGATGTTCCAATGCGTGATCATATTCTTGTAGAGGGGCTGCGTAATGCCTTGAAAGATGTTGGCTTTACCGATAATGAGGCTAAAAAATATGTGTTTCATGGGTGGCGGCATTTCTTCACTTCCTACATGATTAGGAAACTTAACAAACAGCTTGTGAAAGGGGAAACTGGACATAAAACGGATACTATGCTTGCCCTTTACAGCGATCATGAAACTGACGGAGACAGGGAAACTATACAAATAACGAAAAAAGAAATTTTTGCGGGTTTGTTGCCGGAAAATGAAAATACGAAAAAAAATAACCTTGTGTTAGTGCCGAAAAATAAACAATCGGTTGCCTGAAAACAATAGCGATATAAAAATTTTAGAAAAAGCCCCCGATAACAAGGGGGCTTAAATTTATACAAAGCTCACGTTTATTTTTGAATATTTGAAAAGTAATTTTTTTGTATGAATAAAACTTTAACAAACATTGAAATTCTTAGTCGGAAAAAAGCGGCGGCTTTTTTGGGGATTTGTCTGACTACGCTTGACAGGTTAAATATCCCGAAAACAAAAATCAGGCATAGAGTTATGTATAGGCGTGATCTTCTGGATAAATGGCTTGTTGAACAAACAGAAAAGGGCAAGAAGGGGGGGGAATGAATAAAGAAAAAGCGGAGGCGGTTGTTGAACAGTTAATAAATTATTCCGCAGGTTTGCAGTATGGGGCTGTTTCTTTGTCTGTGAAAATTCATAATGGCAGGGTTTTTGAGGTTTCTTATACCAAAACTGAACAGGTGAGGGAAAAAGAACCTAAGCAAAATACGGTTTCTTAATTAGTTTTTTCGGTTCATATCCCCTTTTTGAGAGGCTTCCGGCTGCCGGAAGCCTTTTTTTATTACCCCCCAAAATTGTACAAAGCTCACGTTTATTTCCGAACATGGGAAGCCTATTTTTAATTAATTGCGGATTTAAAAAACTATCTGGTTGCGGTTTGGGAAATGGGGGGGGAAATGAATGAACGACTTAGACAAAGTTATTGAGGAAGCTAAGGCGGAGTTGTTGCCTTTTGAAAGTTGGGAACGTTTAACAGGGGAGTCCGGCGCGGCTTATTCGGCGTTTTGCGTTTACCGCGATATGGGGGCTGACAGGAATATTAAAAAAGCGGTTGAAAGCACAGAGGGTGATGAGGCTGTGCGTTTTAAACGTTACCGTGTCTGGCGGAATTGGGCTGTTCAATACCGTTGGAAGGAAAGGTCGGCTGATTACGACAAATACGTTGAAAAATTAAAACAAGCGGAACTTAGAAAGACCATTGAGGCGCAAGGGGAAAAACACCGAGAAGTTACGGGAAAAATGCTTGATGTGGTCAAGCAAAAATTAGACACTATGAACCCTGCTGATTTAACGCATGGCGCTATTACCGAATGGGTGCAAACGGCGATTAAAGCGGAAAGGGAAGCGGCGGGGTTGGTTACTTCCAACGGCAAGCCCGAACAGAAACAAGGCGAATTTAACTTTGTTTCTGACTTTCAGGGTTTATAGGCGGTAAAGGAAGTATGGGAACTTCGGTGGTCTTTAAGCCAACTAATGTGCAGCGTAAAGCTCTTGCGCTTTTGAAAAGCGGCGCAAAACATATACTGCTTTACGGCGGTTCACGTTCCGGCAAAACTACCGTTCATGTTATGGCGATAATTTTCAGGGCTATGCTTTACGCCGGAAGCCGTCATTTGATTTGCCGTTACAGAGCTAAGGACGCTCGTTCATCGGTGTTACGTGAAACGCTGATACCGTGGCTTGATAATACCATAGGCAAAAATAATTATTATTACCTTTCGCATGAAAGCATGATTACCCTTTATAACGGCTCGGAAATTTGGATAGGCGGCTTGGGCGATAAAGAGCAAGCGGACAAAATACTTGGTCATGAATATGCGACTATCTACTTTAACGAAATTTCACAGTTGAGTTATGCGGCTGTTACTACGGCTTATTCAAGGCTTGCAATGAAAGTTAAAGGCTGTAGGAACTTATTTTTATATGACTGCAATCCGGGCAGCCCTTTGCATTGGGCGTATAAGGTTTTTGTGCTTAAAAGACAGTTTCTTACAGGGGAGCCGTTGGAGAGGGCGGAACTATATCAAACGATGTTATTAAACCCTGAAGACAACAGGGAGAACCTGCCCGATGATTATATTTCAGACATTCTGGACGTGCTGCCCGAAAAACAAAAAGCCCGCTTTCGTGATGGGGCTTGGGTTAAGGCTGAAGGCGTTATTTTTGAAAAGTTTGACGAGACGATGATATTAAAAGTTTCCGAACTGCCTGAAAGATTTGACAGTTATGCCGCCGGACAGGATTTCGGCTTGAATATTACTTTTGTAAAAATAGCTTGGCTTGGAGACGTGATTTACGTACTTAATGATTACGGCTCGTTTAACATGACCAGCAAAAGTTTTAATGAGGAACTCCATGCAAGGGGATTATTTGAAGGCGATATTTTTCCGACTTACTGCGATCCTGCCGGAGGCGAAAGAATACAGGAAATAACGGGGGGGACTAAGGCTAATAATTCAGTGGACAGCGGGATTGACTTCATTAACGCAAAAATCGAGCGCAAACAATTTTTTGTAAGCGAAAAATGTACCGGCGTACTTTCCGAAATTTGGGACTATTGCCGTGATGAAGCGGGGGAAATAGTAAAGGTTAATGACCACTATTTGGACGCCTTGCGTTATGCGATATTTTCCGACATTCAACAGGGAGTGATCCTGTCATGAACATATTCAGCAGAATATTTAACTACAAGCGGAAATCTGACAGCCAACAGGTGGGTAAAACAAAAGGATTTATTTCTGATAACAGCTTTGAAAATTCCTTGACTTGGGACAGTGATTTTCTTAATTTATATACTGATAAGCCGTTAATTAGTTATTATCTCCACGCATGGGTAAACATTGCGATACAAATTCTTATTCGCAATATTGCCCGAGCCGACTTTACGATTAAGAGGGGGGGAGATGATGTCACGCACGGTCAGGTTTATGACTTATTTAACAGACCTAATTCCTCACTAAGTAAGTTTGACTTTTGGAAAGAACTTGCCGCTTGGTGGTTTCTGGAAGGCGAAGCGTTTATTTGGTTCGGCGAGGAATACGGCGGCGGGCTTCCTAAAGAATTATTTATACTTGATCCCCGAAAAATGCACCACGAAGGTGAATTATTCAGCGGGATAGAAATTAATTATAAAAATAAACCCCGAAGATGGTTTTATCATTCCGGCGCAGAAATAATTCCTATTCTTTCCGATGAATTAGTACACTTTCGGGATTGGAACCCTTATAATCCTGTCCGTGGCGTTAGTCCGCTTTTGTCGCTGTCATTGGAATTGGAGCAAGATTATTATGCGAATAAATCAAATTCAATTTTATTAAAAAATAATGCTGTTCCACAGGGAATATTAAAAACCGAACAAACATTACGACCAGAGGAAGCAGACCAACTTGAAAGGCGTTGGGAGAGCAAGTACGGAAATACTAAAGGCGGGCGCAAAATTGCCGTGCTTGGCAAGGGTACGGAGTTTAAACCTGTTACTTTCAGCCCTGACGTTGTAAAACTTTACGAATTAAAAAAATGGAACCTTTACACGATATTGGCGAAATACGGAATTCCACCACGAGTGGCAAACATTAATGATAAGACGACCGCTTTATCCGGCAAAGACACTTCCGAACAGCATAGCGCATTTTGGAAATTTACTTTAATTCCTACGTTACGGCAATTTGAAAATATTTTAGAGACTCAATTTTTTATCCGTTTTAGCTTAAAAGAAAAAGGAGTTTTTGACCTTTGGGACGTGCCGGAATTGCAAGAAAACGAAGACCAACAAAGCCGGAGAGATATTGCGGAAATAAATGCCGGACTAAAAACAATTAATGACGTGTTAAAAGAGAGAGGGAAAAAACCTAAGCCGTGGGGGGATACTTGGTATAGACCAAAGAATTTTGTTGCAACTAACGGAAAAGGAAATTCTAACGAAAGCGAGGGGGCGGAATAGTGGCGGGTGGAACGCTGTTAGTCAGTCGCTCTGTTAATAACCACGCCTATTTCAAGAAACGCCTTGAGGATTTAGGGTTCTGTCAAGTTACTGTTACCGATTTGGAAAAAGACGCTTTGTTTTTTTTAATTAGGGAATTAAGACCTGAAAAAATTATTATGAGTGCGGATTTTTATTCCTGTTCTACTCCTTATCTTATGGGGAAGCTTCATAAAAGATTTCCTAAAATATATATGGCTGCTGTCAGCATTGGCAATTATCCAGTTGATTTAGCAATGTATTTTATAATTAACGGCATTAATTCTTATATTAATTTTTTTGAAGGTTATGAGCAATTTTATAAAGGATTAAATAATATTGCAAATGGCAAGGATTATATTTCTCCGGCGGTTTTAGATAGACTTGCAATGATAGATGATAAGCCTGACCCTGTAAAACAAATATCTGAAAAACAAAACCAAGTTATAAGGCTTATTTGCTGTGGTTATAAAGACCAAGAAATTGCAAATGAATTGGCGATTTCCCGAGGTACGGTAGCGAACCAAAAAACAAAAATTAATACTTCTCTTAATGTCCGTAATAGTATTGAACTTTACCAAATAGCGCAAAATCTCGGCATTGTACATTTAAATGAACTTAAATTTAGACCAATAGAGTATTTTATAAACCCTTTGCCGGATAAAAAATATTTGAAAAGGAGAGTAAAAAGATGATTTTAAGAATTAAGAGTGGAGACTTTAAAATTGATAATTCATTAATGTTATTGGATTATCTCGGGTTGAAAAAGGAAGGGGCGGGAATTCATAAGGTTTCCGAAGATGTGGAACTTATAACGCCTGTGCCGTTTCTCCTAACGGCAGACAAGGAAGCGGCGCAAGGTTACCCGTGGACATTATCTACTTATGACTTGGACAGGTACAGTGAACGGATAGATCCGCAAGGTTGGGATTTTAAGAACTTTATAAAAAATCCCATTGTTGAATGGTCGCACCGTTACGATATTCCCGCTATTGGTAAAATTGAAAGTTTAACCATTGATGAGGACGGACTACACGGCGTTGTTTTTTTTAATGACAAAGAATATGACGCTTTCGGGTGGTCAATCGGGCAGAGGGTAAAGGCGGGTGTTATTCGGGCAGGCTCGGTCGGCTTCCGTGTTATTGAGATTGAAATACCAGATAAAGAAACTTCAAAAGACGGTACAACGCTTATTTTCAGGAAACAAGAATTACTTGAATTCTCGATTTGCAATGTTCCGGCTAATCCGTTTGCACTTGCTCAGTCAAGTAAAGCCGAAAAAACGGAAAAAACACAGGGATTAAACTGCTCCAATTTTTGGGGCGGGTTAATTAAATAAATTTTTAAGGGAGATAGAGTTATGGACGAACTTTTGGCAGCCATTAAAAAGAAATTGGCTAACATGAAAAAAATCGACAGTATCGGATTTACCGATCCTGTGAAAGCGGCGGAGTATCTTCAAGATAAGGAGATACTTTTGGAAGAAATCGCAAAGACGCTTGAAACTGTTACTACAGGGCAGACAACTCAAATTCTGGCGTTGGAAGCGACTATTAAGGAATTGCGGGACAATTTGAAAAATCAGGCGAAGTATCCGAAGGAATTAACCCGCCGAGAACTGTTTTATAATCTCGGAAAAGGGATTGTAGCGGCGTGGACAAGGAATAATAAAACGCTTGCGGAATTGGCATTTACACCTAACACGAGGAATGAAAACTGGACTAATCCGAAAGATGTTTTTTGGAGCGAAAAGGGCTGGACGGCGGCAAAGGCAGCACTCGGCGATCCGATGGGGGATATGTCTACGAATGACCAATATCTTATCAATCCCATTTATGAATCGGAAATCATGACGGAAGCGGCGAAAAAAAGCGTAATGATGAACCTTGTCCGGCATCGCCCTATGTCAGGTCCCTCTATTTTTCTTCCCCAAAGAGACAGGGGCGGCGTGCAATTAAAATGGCTCACCGCATACGGACAGAGGATAGAGAGCAGCAAAAAACGTGTGGAATTGAAGGCGTACACCCTCGCCGGATTTATTCCGTGGTTTGACGAATACGAAGAGGATATTTTCATTGAACTCGGCACTTTATTGTATGAGGAATTCTCGGAAACTTACGGTCAGGAATTTGACAGGCAATGTCTGACAGCAGACAATGATCCGTTTACAGGGGCTATGATGTGCGAAGATGTTACGGAAGTAACTATAAAGGGGGATACGGTCGAGGATTTGACTTGGAAGGATTTCCGAGACGCTGTTTACAAAGTACCCGCCGAAGAAAGAAAGGATTGCGCTTGGTTTCTTAATGAGACGGTGTTAAACCACATAGCCAATATCGAGGATACAACGGGGCGTCCGATTTGGCGGCGTCCTACGGAAGCCATGCCGGGCAGGCTTGATTTGTACCCTTACCACGAAGTGAATATACTTCCGCAAATTACGGACATCGGGGAAAATCAGATCATCGCTATTTTTATGAACCCCAAAAGGATTATTCACGGCAACCGTAAAGGTATCGAATTGAAAAGGTTTGATCAAACGACAGAGAGCCTTGAATATGGGGAGGTATTTCTCCGCTTCCGCAAGCGTGATGGTTTCCTCGTAACTCGTCCCAAAAATAACATGGTTGTACTGAAAACTAAAGAATAAAATCCGAAATAAGCCCCCCGAAGTTCCCTCACTTCGGGCGGCTTTCTTTCCTATAACAAAAGTATCTGACCGCTTTTTTCATATCTAGGATAAGTTAAAGGAAGCTGTGCGGGGCTGTGCCGATAGACCCCATAAAGAAAACTAATGAAAGAATTTGCCGTTTTCAAGGTTGGAAAAATGCGGGATTGTTTCAATACCGTTTTTTCAAATAATGGGTATGACGTGCAAGCCGATTTTGTTAAAAAAATCGATGTGTTTACTAACTGCGGTTTGCCGTGCTTTAATGTGAACTCGGCATAGACTTGATAGTGAATGGAGCGAAGCCCCCGGCTTACGCCGGGGGAGCTGCTGTGTTGTTTTTTACGCTGCATTTTTAATTTCCTCTTTTTCTTCCGCCGGCTTCTGGTAGAAACCGCAAACACTGCATTTAGTTTTGTCCTTACATTGCGGACAAACAACCGCTGATGAAAAAGCCGATGACAATTCATTTATGATGATGTCAATGGCTTTAGGCATGGACAAATTTAATGCCCAAGCGAGGCGGCGTATTGTTATACACGCCTTTTCTGATAGCTGCGGCGAATAGTACCGCTTTTTTCCGTTGTACAGCATAGTACAACCCCCTTAATAAGATATAGCCCCCGAAATACAACGGGGGATTGCTGTTAATACGAACAGCAAGAAGGAACGCTAAAACCCGAAACTGCGCCCTTTAACAAAAACCCAACAAAGGCAGGTGGGGTATTTTGTTTTGGTGGTGTGGGCTGTAGCGCCCCTCGCCCCTGCATGGGGCGCGCTCACACCACCAATGAGAACAAAATACCCCACCTGTTGTTTGGACTTTTTTTATTAAGACTAAAAATAGAAAAAATTGCGTAAGCAATTTTTACTTATTTCTTTCTTGGGGCGTTGCGGGGGCGTGCCCCCGCTAGAGGGGTGGAGCGGAAAAGCCGAAGGCTTTGAAGCGAGGGGGGAGACTTCCCCCCTCATATAAATTTTTATTTTTAAACTTAATAATCTTTGCTAGATGGATACGCTATATGTGGTGCGTTTAAATTAGACAGGTACACCAGGGATTGCGGTTATTATTAAAAAAATAATTTATTAGAGTTGGGTAAATTAATATCGCTGATTTTAACAAATTTAAAACCAATAGGATTAACGGACAATATTTTTTCAACGATAGAAACATGAAATATGAAATAACTGCGGTCTAACGGAAACCTGAATATAAGGCGGTTTTTCAAAGGAATAGTTTTCATTTTTTTTGAATTAAATTTAATCTGTAAAAGATTATTGTCGAGCATTAAATCGTCAATTACCTGAAAACGAGAATTTTTAAAAGACAGAACAGGCAGTATATTATAAATGTGAACATACCAGAAATCGACATATTTAACGTAGCTATCTTCAAACAGAATTACAGGGATAAGCTGTATACCAACAATATTCAAGCTATTAAAGATGTTATATAACTTTGGGGAAATAACGAATGAAAAACGGAAAAGAGAAAAATTAACATAACAATCGGCATAAATGACTTCTTTTTTTGTAAGGTCTGTAAAGAAATCTAAGAATATAGGCAGAGGGTCGTTAATTTTTACCAGTTTATTGGTTAAGGCAGGGCAATCTGGTTCTGTATCGCAATAAAAATGCCCCTTAACATGACAAAAAGGGTGTCTTTTACATTCTTCAACAACTAAAGGGTAATCTTCTATAGAAGTAGGTTTTAAGAGATAATATTCTTCTTCAAAAACACCCATAATGAAAATATAAGAAAAGAAAAAAATGACGGCAAGCGATTTTTTTGAGTACCAATCCTTAAAGAGCAAGGCAGGGGCGAAGCCCTGCATTGGCTACACTAAGGAAAAATAAATAAGAACCAATGTACTACGGCTAAATTTGATTATTTAAAAAATGCCTCTTAAATTACAGAAAGCGAAAAATCTAATTTATCATAAAAAGATAAACAATGATAAACATAAAAAGAGCCGATCTGCATTAAAGAGCGAATAAGGAGCGAGGCGCTGTGCGAAGCACGGCGGTTGTACGAGCGCTGCCCGTAGGGCTGCGGCGGCATGGGGTCATTTGCGTATTATAAAAAGAGAAAAAGAATTAAAATTATTGGAAAGATTTTTTATAATTTAGCCGTTGGTGGCGGTGCTGTCGGTTGAATATAGGACGGCGGTTACGGGGCAGTTTTTTTCAAAATCTTCTTTTATTTTTTTTGCCTTTTCGTAGAGGTCTTTCATAACAAGAAAATTGGCATGGTCTTGCCAAAATTTTTCTAACTGTTCGGGGGGGATTAAATACTGATTTTCAAAGGCAAGGTCTAACGCTTTTTCAACTTCGGGCATTTTTTTTAATAATTCTTCTTTTCTGCGGTTGTTTTTAATTTTTGACGGTTTCATCACCCTTTCATATTCACTGAGGTTGACCATTACTGATGACAATTTGGCTTTTAATTCGTCCATTAGCTCATCAGGGGACATTTTGGAGTAATCGGGGGGTAGTTTATCCATATATTCTTTATTTTTTGGATTTTGCTTTACTTGTTTTACTCACTTTGTTTGCTTTTGCGGGTTTTTTGACTTCTACCCTGTCTAGCGCACTTGCAGGAAATGTGCCCTCTTGAAAGGCGTTATCATTGGAAAACCAAGATGTCGTTATAATTTTGGTTTCTTCGTTAATGGATTTGACTACCATTTGGGGGCTTTTAGCCAGGGCGGTTACTACTACCGCATCGCCTATAAGTCTTTCTGTCGCTCTTACACTCATTTTTATACTCCTGATATAATTTAACATTTTTTATGGGAAATGAAAAGAGGTTAAAAGCAATTTAGAATTCAAGAAAAACGAAATAAATAAAATTAAAAAAGGTAAAATTATATAATAAATTGTGCCATTTCCTTTTACTTAAGTTATATATTGTGTACTTGTATCATCTAATTATACTATTGAAATTAGGTGACAGGCACTATGCGTGACCATTTGGGGTGTATGCGAACAAAAGATTCATATATAAGTAGTTATGTGCAATACAGCCCTAACTTTATTGAAAAATTATTATTTATAATATTAATTGACAGAATATATAAATTACTATATAATATGTATTTAATTCGGAGGATTTATATATGAATATGAAAAGAAAAATATTTTATTTGTTTTTTATTATTATCATAGAAAGTGTATCATCACAAAATATATTACCAAATTATAACGGAATATGGACAAATCCTGATCTAAATCCTCAAGGCTGGGAGATATCAGTTTTGGATTTAATGCCATTCTATCAAGATAAACTTGATATATTACGCAATGAAATTTATGCCCGTTACGGACGACCGTTTTCAAATCCAAAATATAGGGAATATTTTACCTCACAAAGCTGGTATGTAGAAAAGCAAAATTATTCAGACTCTTGGTTAACCGCAGAAGACAAGAAACTTATAGAATTAATTGTGTCCATTGAAAAACCGCCTTGTTACGATGTAATAAGCGATGCAAAAAAGAATAATATTGTATTTATAGGCACTTTTTGTGATTTACTTTTCCCTCAATTCACCTTTCAAAATGCTGTTTTTAGGTGGCACAAAGATGCTTCTTTTACAAATACTGAAGTAATTGAAAATTGTTTATGGATTGTTATTGGTGAATGGCTTATCACTTATGATCAAATGTATGATTGGGGCAAGGCTAGTGATTATCAATTACATTATTATAGGATAAAATCTAATACAAGAGAAGTTGATGATAAAAAAGGTCTTCGTAGAACAGTCATAAAAAAAGATATTTGGGAAAAATATTTATCTGAGCAAGAAAAAATAAAAATAATATATACAAGAAATTGGTAATATAATACGGGCTGTACTGCACATAACAGGTCGGTAAGTGTACGCCGCCTAACGGCGGCTAGGCTACGCAAAACCCAGTCGGGCTTGCGCCCTTTGTGGGTTT
>JGI20170J14366_1000782_pt1 | contig 13725 bp, 9 predicted proteins | sample TergutNc150P3_FD_14366 | JGI IMG/M metagenome (IMG submission 14366) | reverse complement strand
ATGGAGAACCTTATGGTCAACCAGGAAAACGGTGCACTGGAAGCGGGTAAGGCGGTTGGAAATATTAAGCTCAATATTGACAACCTGAACAAAATGATAGAAGAACAGACTAACAGCGTCGATTTATCATCTTCCGCTATTGAGGAAATGACCGCTAACATTCACTCGGTAACCCAGACGCTGGCGGAAAACAGCAAAAACGTCGGCGCATTAACCGAAGCGTCGGAAAACGGCAAAACAGGGCTTCAGGCGGTTGCGCAGGAGATACGGGAAATAGCCCATGATTCCGAGGGGCTTCTGGAAATAAACTCTTTAATAAACAGTATCGCAAGCCAGACCAATTTGCTTGCGATGAATGCGGCAATAGAGGCGGCGCATGCAGGAGAAGCGGGCAAGGGTTTTGCTGTTGTAGCAGATGAAATCCGCAAACTAGCAGAGTCGTCGGCGCAGCAGTCAAAGAGCACCGCGGCGATGCTCAAAAAAATAAAAGCGTCCATAGATAACATCACCCAATCCTCCGACGAGGTGCTGGCCCGTTTTGGCGCTATAGACTCAAGCGTAAAAACAGTTTCCGAGCATGAACAAAATATCCTGGACGCGATGGAAGAGCAGGAAACAGGCGGAAAGCAAATACTGGAATCCATAAGCCGCCTTAGGGATATAACGTCCTCGGTTAAAAAAGGGTCTCTTAACATGGAGAAATCCGGAGAGACTCTTGTCAGGGAGACAGATGAATTCATAAAAACCAGCAAAGAAACTGTAGGAGGCATGAACGAGATACTGAAAGGCATTAACCAGATAAATGTTTCGATAAGCCATGTGAACGATATGAGTCAGGAAAACAACCGGAACTTCGAATCATTAAAGCAGGAAACACAGAAGTTTAATACTACTGTCGGCAACGAGAAGCAAAAGCTCCTCGTAGTGGATGACGATGCTATCTTTCTTACAATGGTGGAAAATGAATTAGAGAATGATTATGATGTAATTACCGCCAATTCGGGTAAAGAAGCGCTGGGCTTATTCTACCAGGGTCTTGTTCCTCACTTAATATTATTGGACTTAATAATGCCTGATATGGACGGATGGGATACTTATAGCAGACTAAAAGCGATTGGCAGCTTACACGACATACCGATTGCGTTTTTCACGGCTTCAGACGATCCCAAAGATATGCAACACGCGCACGAAATAGGGGCGGTTGATTATATCAAGAAACCGATTAAAAAAGCCGATCTTTTACTCAGGATAAAAAAAATCCTGAAAAAATAGAATTGTTAGACAACCGCATACCCGCAGGGCTTGAAAAAACCAGCCCCTCACGACATAATATTGAGGCATATGACCCAAACAACACAGCTCCGTTCATGGGCTACATTAAGTGAAGCAGGCAAGAACTTAACCCCCAAAAAAACAGAAACAGATGATAACAGGAACCGTGTGCTCTTGGTATTCGACGCCCTTAACGATCTTAGCGAAAAACTGAGCAGACTGGAATATTTGCTCAAAAGAAAAAATTTAGAACAAATCTTATACCAAAAGGGCAAAGAGTGATTTGATTATTTAAGCTCCGCAGCACTTCTTATATTTCTTTCCGCTTCCGCATGGGCATGGATCGTTTCGACCGACTTTAGGGGACTCGCGTTTATAAGGCGTTACATCATCGTCATCATGGAATTCTTCCCCGTGAAATACGGCATTTTTTGGCCTGATCTTTTTATATATTGCGGCATATTTATCAGTAAGATATTCTTCCTTTCTTTCATTAAGAACGTCAATGTAAAAAGCCTGATTCAGTTTGAAATATTCAGGATATTCGTTTTTCAATACTTTTATTGACGGGCGTAATTCAGAAATATGAAAGACAATATAAACTTCCATCTGCAGCCGATCATTTTTACCTTCTTCGTCTTCTTCCAAAAGACATCCGGTCAAATCAACAAGTACGTCGTGTATTCGTTTATCCGAGCGAAGCTTATTTATTACGATGGCTGCACGTATATACACAAAACTTTTTTCGTCTTCATCACTGTATTGCTTGCTTTTTTCAAGCGTAGGCAGTATTTTTTCTACGAACGGAATTAGATCATCATTCATTAAAAATTGTGGCATTAACCTCATCACTTCAAAATATATTTCTTCATCCGGGTCTTTATCATTGATATAAAATTCCGCGAATTTATCAAAATATTCCAGATATATATCATCGTTGAATAAATTAGTTTCGTGCGCACCCACTAAATACATAATATAATTATCGCGGAACATATTTTTATCCCGTTCCATGGCGCGATAAAAAATGTTTGGAACCTGATAATGCGCATCTGTGAGCCCGAAACGCATATACTCAACCCATGTCTTTGGGTTCAGCGGATCGAGGTTGACCGCGTCGGTAAAATATTTGTTGGCTTTACCTTTTTGCCTCATAGTTGCCGCTATTCTTGCGCGCAACAACAGCGTTTCGTAATCAGAGGGATCTTTTTCCAGCAGCTCTCCGCACAATTTGTCGGCAGTTCCGCTCTTTTTCAAGTACCATAATACCGTGGCAAGAAGCCGTTTAACATCCGTTGAATCCGGATATTTGCCGTTCAATTCCGTTAAGAATTCCGAGGCTTGCTTGTATTTGTTTTCCCGAATGAGTTCGCGGGCCGCAAGCAGATCGTTTTGCAGATCGCCTGACGCGGTAAAAAAAGTGTCATACTCGGCGCGCTTTTTCTGGTCTATAAGCGTCTCATAGGCAATACGTATCGCCTTAAAGCCTTCCGGGTCGGAATCCGGCGAATGTAATTTTACCGCTGAAAAATAAGCGCGTTTAATTTGATTGGCATCCGCGCCGCGCTCAATATTCAACAGTTCGTAGTAATTCAATCCTTGTCTTCCTCTTCCAGGTCGTCAATCAGGTCGGTAAGAATGTCCTTCATTTTTTCGATAACCACATAGTCCCAGTTCATAACAAGCGCTTTTTTTAATTCATCGGTGGCTGCTTTAACATCGTTTGATGCTTCATCGCCATGAACTTTTACAAGCCGTTCCGCTTTATTTATTATCTGCCGGTATTTCCTGGCGGCGGGAATGTCCTTCCATTTTGAAAGATCAAGATTCTTGCCCATCTGTGATGTGTTCACCGTCACTGTAGCCGATTTACCTGTTGAAACTATTTCCGCCTGAATCGTCAAAATGCCGTTCAAATCATATTCAAAGCGGATATTTATCTTTTCTTTGCCTGCTCTTGCTTTAGGTATGCCGCTGAGTTCGAAACAATTCAAAAGGTAATTCTCGTCAGGATCGGGACTTTCGCCCTGATACGCGGTAACATGAACTTTTGTCTGATTATCGCGGGAAGTCGAGTATATTTTAGATGCCGACGCGGGAAGGGTCGTGTTGCGTTTTATAATAATATCGCAGATCAATTCATCATGACCAAACCCTAAATCCATCAGGGCTTCCGTGCTGAGGCTGTAGGGGCAAATATCCGTAAGGACAATCGCGTTTTCGTTTAGCACCCCGCTTAACACGCCTGCCTGGATAGCCGCGCCGCGAACTACGGCCAGATCCGGATCCACCGCCGATTCGGGAGCAATGCCAAAGGTTTCATCCAAGAAATGGGATACCAGCGGAATGCGCGTGCTTCCGCCGACCAACAGCGTTAAATCAACATCTTCGGCATTCAAATTCGCGTCGAATAAAGCCGTCTTGATTTGCTGTTCGGTGGAATATATCTTTTCGCGGATCAGGGATTCAAAAAAAGTCCGTGTTATTTTTTCGGAATACCCGACAGGGTTACCGCTCTTACTGTATAAAAACGGCAATTCTATTTCGTTTTCCGTTTTGCCGCTCAGCGCTATTTTACATTGCTCTGCCGCGATTTTTATGCGCATCATTGCGCGGGCGTCGCTTGAAACATCAATTTTATCGCGCTTTTTAATTGCCCCGGTAATATGATCCATGATAGCCTGGTCGAAATCTTTGCCGCCCAGCGCGTTGTTTCCACAGCTTGATTTTACTTCCACTACGCCTTCAAAAAGCTCAAGCACGGTAACATCAAGGGTTCCTCCGCCCAGATCATACACCAGCATATACTTACAGTCGCGCATATGTTCGATTCCGTAGTCCAGGCTGGCCGCCGTCGGTTCATTGATAATACGATCAACTTCAAGTCCGGCGGCCTTTCCCGCAGCCATAACGTCCTTGCGCTGTGAATCGGTAAAATAGGCTGGAACGGTAATTACCGCAGAATCAACTGCCCGGCCTGAATGTTTTTGCGCGCAGTCGGTTAAATAGCGAATAATCATTGCCGCGACATCCACAGGCGAATAAACCTTGTCCCGCGCCTGAAGTTCCGTATTTTGGCCAAAAAGCCGCTTCACCTCAAGAAAAGTGTTTTCCGGTTCAAGAAGCGCCTTTACCTTGGCTTCAAGCCCGACAACAGGCTTGCCGTCCTCGGCAATATATACGATCGATGGCGTTATCGTTTCTCCCAAATGATTGGGAACGATGATAATTTTGCCGGTATCGTCAACATAAGCTATTTCCGAGGTCGAGGTGCCAAAATCTATTCCTGCCTTCATTATGTACTAACTCCTTATTTACAAATAAATAATATTTGGCGGTTCGTTTTCATTTTCGTTTTTTTCGATTCTTTCGATTTTATTGATGGTTACAGCCGCCCGCCGTATAACTTTATCATCGTAAATATATCCGAATTTCAGGGTTTTGATTACATAACCGTTCGGTATTTCCGGATCCTGTTCAGTACTTTCTGCCGAATGAAGGCGAAAATCAAAAGGCTCGTTGCCTGCGTCAATTACATCAAGCCCCACGGCTTCTAAAGCGCTTTTTGCCTTGTTCCACATCATCTGCGCTTGTTCAAAAAGCGGCGAACTCTCGTCTGCGGCGGCAAAAAAGTAAAAATCCCCGATAGTGTCAGCAAGCGCGATCAACGTATCAATAAACACGCTTTCATTGCCGCCGTTTTGAAGATACTCGTCGATTTCTTCAAGCTGGATACTTGTTTCTTTTTGCCTGGTTTCAATTCTGCGCAAACGCTCGCTTGTTTCCGAAAGATAATCATTAATTCCGGAAACGGCGTTTTGTGCGCTTGTGTCGGTATAGTATTTTACTTTTTTCCAGAAAAAATCAAAAAACGCCATCCGGTTACCCGATAAAAATTTTCTTAATTATAGAATATAACAAACTGGCTATAATTGACAAGCCAACAGTTGGTAAATCTAAATTTAGGGGCATCAATAGTAAAAACTACTGAGTGCACGGAGTACCACGGCTACAGAACCGAAGGTAGAAAAAAGCTAAAATTTTATATAAACTCCGTGAAACTCCAAGCTGTCCAATGGACAGCAGTCCTCCGTGGTTTATATTTTTCTTCAGATTTCCGGGGCGTTTTGTAAAAGGTAGTTTTCCGCCTCTACATTCCATAGATTCCCGTAGCGGTTGCAAATTTTCGCCAGCTTCGCGAAAAGAGGATCGGCTTTGCCAACATTCTCAAAATCATCAATAGCGGTAAGCGGAATTTTCTTATGCGTGTAAATTAGCTTTTTGCCGCCGGGAATTTTATCCAGGTCGATGGTCGCTTTTACCGCGGCGTCAAGGCCACCAATATGGGTGATCATAAAAACAGGGTTGAGTTTTCCCTGAGCCATCATCGTCAGGGATTCTTTCATGTCGTCGGTGTTGCCGCCTGAGGTTCCCACAATGTGGTGGGATTCGTAATGCACGTTGTAAAAATTAAGGGCGGCGGAAAAAGCCGTATCAGTGGGGCCGGCGAAAAAGTTCAGACAGCCGTCCCTGCCCAAAAGGCTATCGCCCATTTCCAACACAGGCTTAACCGGCGCGAAGACGAAAACGTCGTCGTATAGCCGTCCCCCGTTTAATGACCTCAAATGATCCACCGGATCAGAAATACCTTTGGTGTTCACATAATGAAGCTCCACGTTGTTCTTCTTTGCTTCCTCAACGCTTAGGAGCTGGGCCGCCCTTTCAATGCGTTTATCGTCGATGTCGGTAACAACCAGGCGGGACGGTTTTCTCTTGTTATGAATGGCGTAATCAATAGCTCCAAGCCCCATCGGGCCTACTCCCGCAAGGAGGGCAAGAGAGCCTCCTTCAACAATCCCCATGGAGTGAATGTATGAACCGCCCTTTGTGTGGTATTGGGCGTTAAAAGCCCCGACTATGCAGGAAACAGGTTCCGCCAGGGAACCCATAAAAAAATTGTCTGCCCGGTATTCCAAAAGGCAGTCCATTTCCATTACTTCTTTTGGGATGACAATATAAGTCGCGTCACCGCCTATGTGCTCATACGAGTATCCGGGCGCCCAAAGCGTTGGAACGCCGCTATCGTCAGGGCAATTCAACGCGGGCTGTATGGCAAATTTATCCCCCGCTGAAAATTTTCCCGCCCATTTTACGCCGACCTTTTCAATGACGCCGCAAAATTCGTGGCCGATAATGGGCTGATTCTGAGCCAGGTTGTGGCGTACCCTTTTGTGCGCCCCTCCCTGCACGGCCAGTTTATGGCTGGACATACAGATTGAATCGGAAACAACTTTCGCAAGTATTTCGTCATCACGGATTTCAGGCAGCTCAAACTCTTCAAGCCTTAAATCGTTTGTTCCGTATAAGCGTATCGCCTTTGTCTTCATCTCCGTTTTTCCAAAACAGTTTTCTCGTACTGATTCACCTTTTCAAGCCAGTCGATACCGGCACTTACTTCGGCGTTAAGGCACAGCTTATCCCAGACTGCCGGGAACGGCAGAGTCTTGAGCTCTTCCATCAACGCCAGGCGCTCGTGGTACCTGCCCGCCAATTCGGCTTTCTTTAGCAGTTCCACCGGCTCAAGAAGCGCTTCCAAAAGGCCCTTCCGCAAACTTCTGCTCCCGATCGTCCACGCGGCGATACGGTTGATCGACGCGTCAAAATAATCAAGGGCGATGTTTACACGGCTAAGGTATTTGTGCCTGATTATTTCACGACAAACCTCCCGAAGCTCGTCGGAAAAAATTGCGACGTGATCCGAATCCCAGCGGACTCCCCGGCTAAAGTGTATTAAAAGGCCCGGCACAAAAAGCATAATGGCGGAGATTTTGTCAGCAATGGTTTCGGTGGGGTGGAAATGTCCCGTATCCAGGCATAGCCTGATCTGTTTCAAAGCGGCATATGCCAGATAAAACTCATGCGAACCTACCACGTATGATTCACTTCCAATCCCGAAGAGCTTGGATTCTACCGCGTCGGTAATTGTATTGGCGTCATATTTTACCGAAAGAATATCATCCAGCGCGTCCTGTAGCCTTTTTCGCGGGGTCTGGCGATCGGCGGGTAGGTCTTTTGAGCCGTCGGGTATCCAGATGTCATTGACCGAAGCGGAGCCTTGGTTACTCCCGAAAGCAGACGCAATTTTACGGGAAGCCTTGGCGTGCCTTATCCAGAAATCCCTGATTTTAGAATCGGCGCTTGAAAGGGTAAAACCGGAATCGGCCATGGGGTGCGAAAAAAAGCTTGGGTTAAAATCCAGGGGAATCTTATTTTTCTTTGACCAGTCCATCCATTTTTGAAAGTGTTCCGGTTCGAGTGCGTCCCTTGATACCTTTTTTCCACCGGAAACCATAGTTTCCGCAGGCTCCGCGTAAAAGGTATGGAGGTTAAAACGCTTTGTCCCGGGAATAAGGGTAAAAGCAAATTCGGCATCCGCCCTCAGTTCATCCCCGTTCCTCGCCCTGCCGGGATAATTGCCGGTGGTTAAAATACCGCCCCCGGAAAGCCCTTCCGCTCCCTCAAAGCCGATAACATCGTCTCCCTGCCAGCAATGTATGGATATGGGAATATCCATCGCGGCGCTTATCGCCTTGTCTGTGTCAACGCCAAAGGCGGCATAAACAGGCTTTGCCAGAGCATAAGCTTTTTCAATTGTTTCCGGGTTTAGATGCGATTCCATGTTTTCCTCCTTCTTATATTTTGTATTTTCGCAGCCTGCGAACCATAGGTTTGTAGGCGATAAAATACAACAGACTTTAGTCTGCTGAGACCTTTGCGCGATAGCGTTCTACTTCCCAGTTATTAATAAAACCAATTTTATCGTTTGTCATAAAAAGAGGCCCGCCGAAAGATTGCGAGTACACCGCGACCTTGATCGCGTCCCTGAAAAGCTCAAGCGCCAGAAGGGAGGCTTTTTCCGAAGCCCCAACGCCGAAGACCCCCAGCCCCTGAACAGCGACTATTTTCGGCTTCCTTCCGGTTTTATCAACATAGTCTTTCCATGCGTCATGAATACCGGCACTTGTATTTGCTGGCGTAAAAAGTGGCTCGCTCCCAGCGTAGACAATGTGATCCGGCGTAAAGGCTGACGAGACCGGGGCAAAGGACGCGCGGTCTTTGACCAGCATCGCGATTTCACCGCTCCGCATAAAAACCGCGGAGCCCGCAAGACCTGCCAGTGTTTCGAAAATATCGCCAATTTGAGGATCGTCCAATATAACTTTTTCATCAGAAAAATCAGGACACCGTTTTATCCTCGCGCCGATTTTATTCATAATTTCACCGTATATTTCTTTTATGCCTTTTGCGCTGTTGTCTCCCACAAATACGCCGTGGTTCTGCAAAAAAATCACAGCCGCAGATTTGCCGCTTTCGGATCTGTAGTCATCAATGGCGGTCTTCACAATTCTGGAAAGCACATAGCCGGGATTAACCGGAGCAATCCAAGTGGCATCCTTGCCGAAAATTTCTTTTGCCGCTTTTTCTCCCTGCTGTGAGCAGGTAAGGCCGTTTACCAGCGCCGGATGCAGATGCACAACAAAAGCAAACGGCAGAATGTCGTGCAGTAAAGTCTCTACGCTTGGCCGCTTTTTTTCTTCGCCTGTTTTTCTTGCGGCCATCAGGTCGGCAAGTACCGCGCTTTCCCGCTCGTCGCTTGATTCGGGGTACTGTTTTTCCCAAATCATCGCCAGGGCCTTTCTGTCCATTTTCACAAATGAATCGGGAACCGCTTCGGCAAGGGATATGCCCGATCCTTTGACATAAAGAGTACCCTCGTCCTTCCACGAAGTGTTTCCGCCTCCGGCGAGAACATAGTCGCTTTTTTTTCCGTAATAGCGGGAAATTTCAGTCAGCGCTTCAAGGCTCATCTAATCTTATGTTTTCCACGGCCCAATCATACATATCTTGATTGATTTCCACGTAAGGCAGAAGAATATCATTTCCTATTCCCGCTTTTCTCGAAAGATCCCTGCGGTCAAATGTATACTTTTCTAACATTTTCGCAGAGAATTGTCCTAAAAGCACCATATTTCCGTAGTCCGCTTCTTTTTTGTTGCTCCTTTTGAGTATTTCCCGAAATAAATCTTTAACAACCAGCGGCCTTTTAGATACACGCTTAACAACCGGCGGCTTCTCCTGGGGCGCTTCCTCGGCTGCAGGTGTTTCTTCAGGAGCAATCTCGGCAACTGGAGGCTCCTGGGACGTATCTTCAACATCCAGCGACTCCTGAAGAAATACTATATCATCATCTTCATCAGTCGGCGGCTCCTCTTTGGGTACATCCTCGACAGCCGACGGTTTTTCAGGCGTGTCTTCGGCTACCGGAGTAGGCTCCTCTTGGGACGCTTCCTCGATAACTGGCGGCTCCTTTAGCACATCTTCAGCATCCTTCGACTCTTGAAGAAATATTATATCATCGTCTTCATCAGTCGGCGGCTCCTCCTGAGGCGCGTCCTCGGCAACAGGCGTTTCTTCAGGCGCAATCTCGGCTACTGGGGGTTCTTCGAGCACATCTTCAGCAACCAGCGGCTCTTGAAATACTATATCCTCATCCTCATCAGTCGGCGGCTCCTCCTGAGGCGCGTCCTCGGCAACAGGCGTTTCTTCAGGCGCAATCTCGGCTACTGTAGGCTCCTCTTTGGGCGGTTCCTCCTCTTGAGGCGCTTCTTCTGCTGCGGGCTCCCCTTCCTGAGACTCTTCCTCGGTCGCAGGCCCCTCTTCCTGGGGCGCTTCCTCTTGGGGCGTTTCCTCGCTAGCAGGCTCCTCCTCCTTGGGTGCTTCCTCGGCTACAGTCTCTTCCTCGGCAACAGGCGTCTCTTCAGGCACATCTTCAGCAACCAGCGGCTCTTGAAATACTATATCCTCATCCTCACCAGTCGGTGGCTCCCCTTCCTGGGGCGCATCCTCGACCGCAGGCTCCTCCTCTTGAGGCGCAATCTCGGCTACTGGAGGCTCCTCCTGGGGCACTTCATCGGCAGTCGGTTCCTCTTCTTGAGGAGCGTCCTCGGTCACCGGTGTTTCTTCAGACGCAATCTCGGCTACTGGAGGCTCCTCCTGGGGCGCTTCATCGGCAGTAGGCGGCTCTTCAGGTGCAACTCCGGCTACCGGGGGCTCTTCAGGCACATCTTCAGCAACCAGCGGCTCTTGAAGTACTATATCCTCATCTTCGGCAATCGGCGGCTCCGCTTCCTGGGGCGCTTCCTCGGCTACAGGCTCCTCCTCTTGAGGCGCTTCTTCGTTAGCAGGTTCTTCCTCCTGGGGCACTTCCTCGACGACTGGCGTCTCTTCAGGCGCTTCCTCAGCCACAGGTTCTTCTTCCTGGGGTGCTTCTTCGGCAGCAGGCTCCTCTTCAGGCGCAACCTCGGCTACCGAGGGTTCTTCAGGCACATCTTCAGCAACCAACGGCTCTTGAAGTACTATATCCTCATCTTCGGCAACCAGCGGATCCTCCTCGGTTGCAGGTTCCTCCTCTTGAGGCGCTTCTTCGGTAGCAGGCTCTTCCTCCTGGGGCACTTCCTCGACGACTGGCGTCTCTTCAGGCGCTTCCTCAGCCACAGGTTCCTCTTCAGGCGCAATCCCGGCTACTGGGGGCTCTTCAGGCACATCTTCAGCAACCAACGGCTCTTGAAGTACTATATCCTCATCTTCGGCAACCAGCGGCTCCTCCTCGGTTGCAGGTTCCTCCTCTTGAGGCGCTTCTTCGGTAGCAGGTTCTTCCTCCTGGGGCACTTCCTCGACGACTGGCGTCTCTTCAGGCGCTTCCTCAGCCACAGGTTCCTCTTCAGGCGCAATCCCGGCTGCTGGGGGCTCCTCTTCCTGGGGCGCTTCCTCGGCAGCAGGCTCCTCCTCCTGGGGGGCGTCCTTGGCTGCCGGCGGCTTCATCTTATCAAGTATTTTGGTATCAAGTTTGTGCATCTTGAACAATATGTTCAATTCTTCCAATAATTTAGTAATTACTCTATTATATGAGTCATTTTTTAGAGCAATGCCAAGTTCAAAATTGTTTTCTTGCGAATGTTCATGCAAATTTAATGGGGCTATTATTAGAGTACTGCTTGTGATATACGCTACTGCATGAAAATCCGGCACACTAATAACATTTACATTTCGCATTGTTTTTTCTAAATTATCAATTTTTTCCTTATCGCTTTCCCTGGCGGGTTCCTGACACAAGATGACAATTTCGGCGGAAGACATTGAGAGTATTGCTTCTGTTTTTTCCGTTAAATCCAAATAAGGGGACAGTATAAGGATAAAATTTCTTTCTTTTTTAAGCATATTTTCGATTTCGTAATTTAATTCGGTTGTGTTTAACAGATCAATTGATTCCGACATTATTTGACCTCCCTTCAAAAGCATGCTATAATACAATACCACGGGTGGAAAAATATAGCAATATATCGTTTCTAACACGCAATTTTCGCTTACTTGACTTTATTAGGGACGTTATATATATGTATTAAGAGACAATTGGAGGGACTATGGATTTGGAAAAATTGAAAGAAAGAATTGATTCTACTAAAGTTGTAGAAGAATTGATTATTTTAGCCCAAAAAGTATTTGATAAAAACAGCGATGATGTCAAACAAGTCATTGAAACGTTTATTACGAAATCATATTTGATGGGTAAGAAAAATATGGTTAAGACAATTGATGACTGAAATTATCGGCAATAGGCTTTTTGGAGAGATTTAATATTCTTTAAGAGCGTAAGGCGGGTGTCTTACGCTCTCTGGGTTATTCCCTTCACCTTCTTCGACAGCCCTTCTTTGTAAGGGCGGTTTGAGGGAAAAGGGAATGTCTGCGCATGCGCTATTGCGTACGGCACAGGCTCCGGTAAAGCCCCTCCTGCTCAATCAACTCGGCATGACTCCCCGATTGGATAATACGGCCTTTTTGAAAAACATAAATAACATCCGCATTGCGAATGGTAGAAAGACGGTGCGCGATGGTCACGATTGTTCTGCTTCCGGCTATTTCGTTGATTGCCTGCTGTATCTGCTCTTCGGTGTGAACGTCCACAGACGCGGTTGCTTCGTCAAGAATTAGCACCGGAGCCCGGCAAAGTACCGCCCTTGCTATCGCTATGCGCTGTTTTTGACCGCCCGACAACTTAACGCCGCGTTCCCCTATCTGCGTCTGATAGCTATCGGGCATTTGCGTTATGTCATCGTGTATCCTCGCGGTCTGCGCTGCAGTTTTAATTTCCTCAAACGAAGCGTCGGGCCTGGCAAACGCGATATTTTCTTCGATAGTCCCGTTAAATAAAAATGTATCTTGTAAAACCAAAGAGATATTGCTTCGGAGGCTTTCCAGAGTGATGTCCCGCAGATCGTGCCCGTCAAGGCATACCCTTCCGCCAGTTGGATCATAAAACCTTGAAATAAGCTTGCTTAACGTGGTTTTTCCCACGCCTGTCGCCCCGACAAACGCGGCCATTTGCCCCGGTTTGATTTCAAACGACACGTCGTCAAGGACAGGAACGCCCTGAAGATAGGAAAAACTGACATTCTCGAAAACAATTCGCCCTTCCGCCTTTCCGATTGATTTGGCCGTGGGGCTGTCCTTGACGCTCTGCGGCGCGTCTAAAATCTCAATCACGCGCTCCGCACCGGCAAGCGACTGCTGGGCGGATTCCAAAAGCTGGGCGACGCCTGTAATTGGCGCGTAAAAAAGGGCAAGGTAAAGAAGAAAACCGACAACCTCGGAAACGGAAAGCTCAGCTTTATACGCCAAAAATCCTCCGAAACCGACAACAATAACGCTGCCGATGGAAGTCAAAAACTCCACGCTGGGATGAAATATGGCGCTTAACTTAAGGGCGCGAAGCATATTATTTGTAAAGTCTTTGCCTTTAACCAAAACTTTTTCAGAAGCGTAAGTTTGGCGTCCAAAAGCCTGTATTTCCTGTATGCCCGATAAATTATCCTGCAGCTGCGCGGACAATTCCCCTTGCGATTTTTGCGTCTTCCTGAAATTGGGGCGTACTTTTTGGCTGAAAAACCAGCCCGATAGCAGAATGAACGGAATGGGAATACAGGTTACAAGCGCAAGACGGGCGTTTAAGTTAAATAGTATAATTGTTACGCCTGTGAGGGTAACAAAATTTGTTATAATATCGGGAGTGATGTGGGCGTATATCAGTTCAAAGGTCGCGACATCGTTCATTACGCGGCTCAAGAGGTCGCCCGTTTGCTTGTTGTGAAAATAGTCCATGGAAAAAGACTGAATCGCGTTATAAACCTTAATCCGCAGTTCAAGTACAAGCCGCCACGCCGCCCTGTGCGAGCAGTAATTGGACAAAAACCGGAACAGGATGCGCGTCAGGTATAGGCCAAGCAGGCCGCCCGCCATCTTCAGCACAGTGATAAAATTTTCCCGCGTCATGCCGGCTGCCACGAGTCCCGTCATACCCGCCATTATTCTTGGAGCAATCAGGTTGACTGTCGTCAG
>JGI20170J14366_1000776_pt1 | contig 13785 bp, 16 predicted proteins | sample TergutNc150P3_FD_14366 | JGI IMG/M metagenome (IMG submission 14366) | reverse complement strand
TCCAAAATTGCAGATGCGATATCAAAGCATATCAGCGTTATGCAAAAAATTGACACGAGAGGACAATATCTGGGCGTTGCGCTTGATCTTATCAAAGTAATAAACATCTGGCTTGCCGAAAACGAGCCGGAGCTAAAAGGGAAAATGGAACCGCATTGGGATCGTATTTATACGGCTCTCAAAGAATACACAACTTCGAAGGGAATATTTTAAGTTATGGAAATACGGACTGCGAAACAATTAGAAGCCGCATGGAATGAACTGCGAGAAGAAATTCTCGCTCGTCCGCTGTTCCTTGACAATTCTCCCAAAGCGAAAGCCGAACGGAAAAAAAAGTGCGAGAAAAACATTGAAGAATTTGGAAGAACGTATTTCCCTGACTATGTAAAAAAAGAATCCGCAAAGTTCCACAAGGATTGGGAAAAAATAAGGCTGATAGAAGCCGAACCTGTTTTATTGCAAGCGTTCAGAGGAAGCGGCAAGTCCACATATTTCACGTTCCTTGATCCGGTTCATGAGATAGTTTATGGCAATCGAAACTTTATGATTTTCTCCTCTTACAACGAAGAAAAAAGCGCGGTATTTACAGGTCGCATACTTCTTGAATTATTATATAATCAGCGGCTTCATAATGATTTCGGAGAATTCTTTTTACCGAACCAACATCCCGGTATAAAAAATTTCACTGTCCATCTTCCTGATTCCGGCGGCAAGAAGGTCGGAGTTCGTTCCGTATCAATCGGACAAGACCCTCGCGGTTTTGTTCACGGCCCGAATAGACCGGATTATGTTCGTTGTGATGATATTCAAAACCGCAAGCGAGCCAAGAGCCGCAAATTTGTCAGAGAGACGATTGAGTGGATCACTCAAGATTTAATTCCAGCTCTCGCTGAAAATTATTCATTGATTATTCCAGCCACTCCTCTCAATACACAGTGCGTTGCAAGCACACTTGAAAAAGGGTCTGACGATATAAGTCCGGTTAAGACGTTCAAGTTTCCGGCAGAGTCAAAAGGCAAACCGACATGGAATGAAGAATTCCCTCCGGCACGGCTTGCAAGAATAAAAAAGGCAATCGGCTCAAGATCGTATAACCAAGAATTTCTACTTATTCCCATTGCGCTTGATGAAAGAATTTTTAGCGAAGAACACATAAAGGGCTATGCGGAAGAGGAACTTCTCGGAACAAGGTTCACTCATATTTTTTCATGGACAGATCCGTCCGTTAAAGCGGAGGAGAAACATTGTTATAAAGCGACAATATGTGCCGGAATTACCAGCGAGGGCGCGATCTATATTTTGAAGGCTCGCATCAGAAAGGAATCAGTTTCCCGAATGGTCGATGGAATGTATTTGATTTATGAAAATTTTAATCCTTCTTGGATGTTTTATGAGGACAATGGCGGTCAGGCTTTATTGTCAAATATATTTGATGCCGCCGCTGAACGCGAAGGATATTATATTCCGTACAAAGCGGAAACAAACACAATCAACAAAATAACAAGAATTGAAGGAACGCTATCCGCGCCGATTGAAAACGGCGTTATTCGATTTTTGAAAAAAGATAAAGATCAAAAAGAACTCATTGATCAACTATTACAATTCCCAGATGGCGAATTTGTAGACGGCCCCGATGCGCTGGAAGGTGTTGTGCGGAAATTGTTAGAGTACGCAAAAAAACGCCGTGCAGGTAAACCAAAATCAACTCACACAAGAGAAGCGGCGCGAATAATGGAGGGATATTGATGGCTAAAAAATGGTCTCCTGATTCCAAAATAGACAATGAAAAAAAATCCGTCTCCGACACTCCCGATGTAAATATTTCCGGCGGTGATCATTTTGCCACTCGGAGCCGCGCAAATGATTTTGTGCGGCTGGTTCGTACTCTTCCCGATCCCGATCCTGTTTTGAGAAAAATGGGAAGGGGAATCACAGCGTTACAGGAACTTTTAACCGACAGCCATCTTGAGAGCGTCTGGAGTATTCGATGCGCGGCAACATCCGGCGCGGAATGGTTCATGGAACCCGGTGATGACAGTTCCGGCTCAAAAGAATTTGCAGACGCATTCGCTGAAGAATTAAAAGATATGGACATTCCGCGAATTATCGAAGAGATGATGGACGCTGTTGCCTTCGGTTATTCTCCGCTTGAAGTACTTTGGACTTTGAAAGAAAAAAAATGGGGAATATCAAATATAGTTGGTAAGCCTCCGCAATGGTTTGAGTTTAATCAAGAAAATAAATTGGTTCTCAAGAGTGGAGCCATTGCAACAGAGGAACTGCCGGAGAATCGTTTTTTACTTTGTCAACATCGACCGAGTTATGCGAACCCTTATGGCGTGAAAGTTTTTTCAAAATGCTTCTGGCCTGTAACTTTCAAAAAAAACGGCTTCCGATGGTGGACTGTATTTGTTGAAAAATACGGCGGTTCATTTGCGTTCGGAAAATATCCTCCTAATGCTAGCGAAGCTTTTAAGAAAGAACTTCTTGAAAGTTTGGAATATATGGTTGCCGATGCGGTTGCAATCATGCCTGAAGGCGCGGAAATAACAATTACCTCTGCGGCAGATAAAAAAGGCAGTTCGGATGTTCATCATTCTTACATTCAAGCGGCGAATCAGGAAATCTCCAAAGCGGTACTTGGTCAAACGCTCACGACCGAAGTCGGCGATGTCGGAAGCTTCGCCGCCGCTAAAGCGCATGATCTTGTAAGAGGAGACTTAGCCGCCGCAGACCGCCGCAGAATCAGCGCGGCTTTTAACCGCTTGGCGGCTGTCTATACTTTTTATAATTTCGGCGCGGATGCCGCTCCACCTCAATTCCAGTTTGTTAAAGATGAAGATCTCCAAACCCCTCGCGCAGAGCGTGATACGAAATTACACACTCTTGGCTGGAGACCGAAAAAAGAATATTTCATTAAGGAGTACGGAATGCAAGAAGATGATTTTGATCTTGCGTCAGAGCCGTCCGGAGGCGATTCATTTCCCGGCTTTAATCAAATAATTTCTGACCGGAAACATCCTGTAAATTGTTCTTGCGGTTGTGGGAACATAAAGAAAAATAAAAAGAAATCTTTTTTTCGCAAGCTCGCCATGCTCTTCGCTTCCAAAGATGAAAAGGAACTGGAGAAAGATGCCGATCTCACGGATCGTTTCGAGAACGCTATGTTAAAAGCCGCACAAGCGGAAACGAATACGACAGTTAATTCATTCATTGACGCTTTAGGACAGGCACATGATTTTGATGAAGCATTTGACGCTGTTGTAAATGCCAACTCTTCGCCTTCGAAGTGCGCGGCTCTTCTTGACGAGGTTCGATATGCCGCCAGCCAGATAGGGGCAAAAACCGGAGGACGCAATGGCTGATCGCATTCCTGATCCTGTTGAAGCAAAGAAATATCTCTCACGGAAATCTATTGTGGAAACAGAGAATTGGAATGATCTAAAGCATGGTGAACACGCCCATGCGTTCACTGTTGCTCATTCGCGTAACGCCGCTGTATTAAATGACATTTTCGGATTGCTGAATAAAGCGATGAACGATGGCGAAAGTTTCAACACGTTCAAAAAAGAGATGCGAAGCCTCATGGAAGAAAAAGGCTGGTATGGTCGGAGCGACAAGGGGAAAGATGATAAAGATTACATCAACTGGCGAATAGGTCTTATATATCACGTCAATATGAGAACCGCTTACGAAGCAGGGCGATATCGCCAGCAAGTGCGCGGCGCGTCTTTGCGTCCGATTTGGGAATATGTTTCCAAGCTCGTTGGAAAAAATCGGAGAGAAGATCATCTTGCTCTGCATGGTAAGGCTTTTAGATGGGATGATCCGTTCTGGAATGAAAATAGACCGCCGAACGGATGGGGCTGTGAATGTTCGGTTGTTACCTTAAGTGAAGCAGGCGCAGAGCGCGAAGGTATAGAAATATTAAAATCTGATGCAGACGGAAATCCTCCGGCGATGGTTGATAAAAATGGTAATGCCGTTGACTGGAATAATTTTGCGCCGTCGGAGTGGAAATATAATCCGGGTCGGGAAGCTCTTGCTCCAAATTTTAGCAGTTATAAAAATCTTGAAAAATTCAGAATGAGTGACGGAAAAACAGCTTTGGAACACGTCATAAAAAATTATCGGCAAGATATGGAAAATACAAAAATGACTTCCGGCGAATTCGATGTACTGATCCACCGTATGGATAAAAAAGAATATTTCCCTCTTGGAATACTTTATCAAGTTGGAAATCTCGAAGAGTCACGTCATGAAGCGATGATGAACGCCGGAGTTATTGATTCTAAAATTATGGCAGAGGATACGGATTTACATCATGGGACGGCGGTCAAAATAAATAAACAAAGAATACCGAATGAATTGCTCGGTGATCTTTATTCAACCATTCAAAAACCGGAACGAATATATGAAGAAGAGCCTGAACCTAAACACAAAAAACAAGGACGTGCGTTTCACTTTGTAAAAAGTACCGGAGACGGAAAGGTATTAAAAATAGTTTTAATACAGCAACAAAAAACGCTGGCATTGAAAATCAAAACTCTTGCTTGGATGGAGGATATGTATGGTCAACAGAAGTACAAAAAAATATGGTGACCGCCCGGGGGGATTCGAACCCCCTGCCGTCCATGCTGGAAAAACCAACAAGGCTCTGCTACCAGTATACGAGTTCTGGGCAGTAACCATTAATAAATATAACTCCGTTTTGGAGCGGAGTCAAGTTAATCAAGGAGGTTTTTTATGATTAACAGAAAGTACATTGAATCGGTTCTTGCCAGATTTGAAGGCAAAGCAATAGCTCGCGGATACATTCCCTGCTATCAGGGAACTTATTACGGCGGCGACAGTCCGGATAAAGGTGCGCCGTTAGGTGCATCTGGAGTGACTATTGCGACAGGAGTTGATCTCGGTCAGCAGACCATGAAAGGGCTTTCGGTGATGGGAATATCCGCTTCCACTCTCGCCATTCTTGCTCCGTATATCGGTCTCCAGAAACAAGAAGCGTTAAAAAAGCTTCAGAGCGATCCGTTCACCATTACCGCCGAACAAGTTGAGGAGATCGACACGGCAGTTCATAACCGCTATATCGATCAAGCGGCATCAATTTTCGGTCGTGAACTTTTTGAAAATGCTCCGAAGGAAGTCCAAGCGGTAGCGGTATCTCTTCATTATCAATTCGGAACCCCAAAAAGACCGGATTCTCCCGGCTTGGCGAATGCATGGGCAAATATGCAACAGGGCGCGTATAAGGAAGCCGCAGAGTCTCTTCGTAATCCTGAAAATTGGAGCGCATCGCATCGGACTTATATGGCGCGAAGGAAAGCGGAAGCGGCAATTTTGGACGAGGTACAATAATGGCAAAAAAGCCCACAGGACGCGCCCGAATCGAAAAAGGGTATCCAACTACCACCTTTAGGCAAGCAATTGAATTTGAACGGCTTTTAAAGCCTATTAAAGCCTATGTTTCCGGCGATGTCGGAGGCGATTTTTCAGAATTTACAGGAGGTGCGGAAAATGCCTGAACTATTTGTATTTAAAGCCGGGAAATATCCACAAGGAGACTGGTCGGAAGAGCGAGTAAAAAAGATGGTTGACGCTTACGATCCGGTCAACAATCTCGAAGCCCCTGCGGTAATTGGACACCGATCCTTCGCCATTCGTGATGCCGATCAGTACGCGCACGGCTGGGTGGAAAGTGTGCGGATGGACAAAGACGGAAAGGTCTATGCCACTATTAATGATTTTTCGCTTGAGGCTCGCCATGCCATTGCAGAAAAAAAGTTACGCTACATTTCCGTTGAAATCTTTGAGTTTGACAAAGTCAACAAAGATGATCCTCCGTATTTGAGAGCGATTGCTCTTTTAGGTCGGGATACTCCGGCGGTTACGGGAACGAAAATTCCCACTACGTTCAGTCTCAAAAGTTTTTTATCAGGCGGTGTTGTCAATACTGCTGATGAAGAAAATCACGTCACAACGTTCACCAGAAAGGTTAACGCTGACGATATAAAATCCCTGTCTTATGAAGGGCAGGAGAAAACACAGGAGGAATCAGTAATGAAAAATGCTGAAGACTTGCAGGCGGAACTTGAAAAAAGCAACGCCCGAATCGCGGAACTCGAAAAGACTGCCGGACAGCTTGCCGCTTTCAAAAAAGAAAACGAAGAACTGAAAAACGCAGGCAGAAAACATGACGCTGAAGCTTTCTTCGGGAAACTTCGGGACGAGGGAAAAATGACCCCTGCCGATTTCGAGAAAGCTGTCGCGCTGGACTCACGGTTAGGTGATGAGGAGCGGAAAGAATACCGAGCCTTATTCTCCTCACTGGAGAAAAAAGTCGATTTGTCCGGAAAGCACACAGCGGACAAAAAGAACGCTCCGGCTCCGGCGGCAGATTCTGCCGATCTGACCGCGAAGATCAAAGCGTTCCAGAAAGAAAAAAAGCTGACAAGCTTCGCAGAAGCCGCAACAGTCTTGTATGCGGAAAAGCCCGAACTTTTTAAAGAGGAGGAGTCTAATGATTAACAGAAGACCCTATATCGCCGAATCGGTGATCAAACCCGGATGCGCCGTTGTGCAGGGAACTGCTGACAACAAAGTCAAAGCCCCCGGGAATAACGGCACAGGAGATTTCATTGGTCTGTATGCCTTCGAAGCCAATGAAGAAAAAAAAGAAGGTGAGTCGGTTGGAATAGTTCTGCATGGAGTCGCAAAGGCTCTGGCTGGTGGAACTGTTACCGCCGGAAAGAAAGCGATCCTGAAAAAAGATACTTCAGGTTCTCTTGAGGTTCTGCCGTCAACGGCAGGAGATTACAACACAGTCGGAATTTTCCTTGAAGGCGGTTCCGCTGGCGATTATGTTGACGTGCTGATCGAGCGCGGCTTCAGCAAAGTTTAAGGAGGTTTAAAATGCCAAGAAGATACGGTTATATCGATCCGTTACTTTCAAATTTAGCGGTTGATTATTCGGAGAAATCCAGAGAAGGGCTTATCGGCCCGATTATTTTTCCTCGCATTCCGGTTCCCAAACCGTCAGGCAAGTATGCGAAGTTCGACAAGGATGCCGCATTCAAAGTGCCTGATACAACAATGGGCGGAGAAAGAAGCCAAGCAAACGAATTTCATGTTTCTGCAAAAACAGCCCAATATGCGACAACACCTCACGGTCTCAAATCTTTTATAGACAGTGCAGACCTTGAATTTATGGACGGCCCATTCAAACTTTGGGAAAAACAGAAAGCGCAAATTTTGACAAGTAAACTGGAACTTGCACAGGAACAGCGTATTGCCAAGAAGGTTACTAGCCTTTCGGGACGTTCCACAACTCTCTCCGGTACAGGAACCAGTAAAACAGACAAATGGGCGAATGGCAAAGGCGATCCTTTCGAGTCCATCAGAGACAGCATCAAAAAATTATTTTTCAGACCCAATGTCATGGTTTTTAGTGAAGCGGTATACGATGCTTTGGAATATCACCCGATACTTATCGCCAAACTCGGCGAAGCCAATCTGATAAAAAAAGTTAGCGAAGAAACTCTTGCGAAACTCTTCAGAATTGACCGTGTGATCATCGCAAAAGGTCGCGCCGATTTTGGAAAACAAAACAGCGAAGGAACAACTACTCCCAAAGATATTTGGGGTGATGTGGTTGTTCTTGCTCATACAAACGATCAGTGGGATCAGCCCTGCGCCGGAAAAACACTCATGCTCCAGTACAAAGAAGCAGACAGCAGTGGCTATGTGGTCAGAACATGGGACGAAGATGATGGCGGCGTTCTCGGCGGCGAATATATCCAAGTTGCCACAGAAACAGATGAGGTTGTGGTTTGCGAAGACCTTATTTACACCATTAAAGAAGTTCTCTAATCGAGCCGTTGGCTCGTATCAAATTTTTTTAGGAGGTAAGTACATGAAAAAGATTTTATTTGTACTGCTTTTAATCTTGGCATTGTTTGTTCCGGTTTTTGCCGGAGTGTCGGATAACGCCATGTCGGATTCCCATCAGGGAAAAATTAATGTGGAGGGTATCATGGCATACTGCACACAAGACGATTTGAATGCGGCTTACGGAGCAGACAGGATCGCTGGCTGGAGCCGTTTGGATGCCAACACGGTAGATCGCGCTATACGAAACGCAAGCGCGGAAATTGACGGATTTTTAATTTCCGGCGGATATACTGTTCCGATATCGAATACACCTGAAAACTTGAGAAAGTATTGTGTAGATATCGCAGTGGCAAACCTTGTATTAAGTGCAGGCGTTCTTGAAAACGATCCCGGCGGTAAAGCGATACTTGATGAAGCGAAAAACGCCAGACAATTTTTGGCAAAGGTCGCGGAGGGTAAATTCAAAATACCCGGTTATTCAAATGATGAAGAAGTGTCTCGACCGCCGGACGGGGTAAAAGTTTCAACCATGCCAAAAATGGGATTTAAAGGATTCTAAAATGGCTGGTGCTGGTATAGTTCACGCAGAATATAATGACTCCGAATTTCAATCTATCATTGATGCGCTTTCCAAAGCGTCAATGCCTGATCTGAAAAAAATTGCGGAGTTTGCAGGATTCGAACTGGACTATATCAGCAAGAAAGCGTTTGAACAAGAGAAAGAACCTGTTGACGGAAAAAATTGGGAATCGCTAAAGGAGCCGCGCTCTGACGGATCGACAAATCCGATTTTGAATTATGGCGGTCAACTGAAGCGATCTCTTATGTTCGAAGCGTTCCCTGATGGTTCGGTGATATTCGGCTCGAATATGATATATGCCCGAATACATCAGCAAGGAGGGCAAGCCGGAAGGGGAAACAAAACAACCATTCCGGCGCGACCTTACATGGGAGTGCCGAAAGATTTTGACCGCCGCATCTTGAGCGATCCGGCGGTACAAAAACTTCTGGGGCTGGAGGCGTGAGGTGATAAAAGAAGCCAAAGCTCTGCTTGAGAAAATTATTAAAGAAACTGTACCGGGAATTAATGTCGTGAAATCAGTCGCTGATGAATCACGCGAAATCATGGCAAGAAAATTCCCAACTGTTGCTTTGATAACCAACCCCGGCAAATTCGATGCTTCAGGAGCGCGGATAGTAAGATATTTTGAAGGTGAGCTAAAGCAGTACCGCGAACGATATGTGCGCGGACATCGCAATCTGCCGATCCTGATTCGAATTTGGGCAGACGGCGAAGATAAAGCGGATGAGTTAACCAGCAGTATCATTCCAGAAATTCCAAGTCAATGGGAGTATGACGGCTTTGAGTGTCATGTGCGAATAGACGAAGAAGAACACTCCGATCACACCAGCAGTCTTAACAAGCCTTATTTGTCAGTGATCGCGGTAATATTCACCGGAACCGCCGCGCGTAAAGCGAAAGAAGTTCCAGTCATTAAACAGACTGAACATGATGACGGCGAGATCGCCTAATAAAAGCAAGGAGGATTTATGTCCAAACCAGATGAAAACAATCCCCTGAATGGTCAGGGTGATTTGGGCGGAAGCAAGCCGTCCAATAAAAAAAACGAACTTCCCACTATTGAGGAACACGCCACAAATTTAAAGGTCGATGCGCCGATCTTTGCAGCTGTTATGCAATCCAAGAAATGGGCAAGCGGAAAACGTCTGCCGGAGGCAGACTTTCAATCGGCTGTTGAAGAATTTTTAGGCGCATCAATGGGAGGTAAATAATGTTACCCGGTATAAAAAACGATATTCAGGACGGTGCGATGGGAGTCCAGGGCGCACAGGCTGACGGCTGTTTTGCCGCCATCGGTGTCGCTGAAAGGTTCGGGTCTGAAATTTTAACTTTCACTGACGCAGATCAAGTGGAGAAAAAAATAGGTGACGGCCCATTGAGAGACCTTCTCGTGAGTGCGCTTTCTATTTCAAAGACAAAAGTTTCAGCGATTGCTCTTGAAGGAACAATACTCGGAAACGTGTCGGAGGTAAAACCCGGCGCGGAAAATAAAGGAGCTGGCACGATAACCGTCTCCGGTACTCCCAGAAACGAGTATAAAATCACTGTCGCTTTAGAAAGCGATGGCGGGCGCAATGAAGCCACTTTCAGGATCACAATTGACGAACTGCCCGGCAAACTTATTACAGTTCCTGACGGAGATGCAAAGTATAACATTCCCGGTACAGGACTCATCCTGCAATTTAATCCCGGCGGTTCAGGATTCAAAGAAGGCGATACTTTCAGATTCTTTACAACCGCGCCGTCTGCAACCAACGGCGAAGTGTTAGCCGCAATTAATAAAATATTTGAAGCAAAGTTGGCAATCGAATTTATCGCTATTGCCGGAGTGTCAGCTTCTCCAATGTGGGCGGCTCTTGCAACTAAAGCAAACGAAGCCGCTCAAATTTACCAGTATCTGTTTTTTGTGGCGCAAGCGCGTTATTTGAGAACAGATGAAACGCTCGATGCGTGGGCTAACGCTCTTTGCGGTGAAGAGCGTGGTTCTGTTGGCTCAACTCGCTTGCAAGTTTGCGCCTCTTATATCATGGAGGCTGATGCCAACGGACAGAACGATGTGCGCGGACTTATTGGAACTTATTGCGGAACACTCGTTGCGCGGAAAGTACAAGACGGCCCCGATGCCGTGAAGTTCAAAGGGATCACCGCCGCGACCGCTTTGATGCCGGAAGGAATCAATGACGGACACATCGAAAACCTGAAGAACGCAGGATATGTGACTGTGCGTAAATATGTCGGAATGAAAGGGATTTATATTACTTCCGGCAAAATGATGAGCGAAGAAGGAAGCGATTTTGGTGTTGTGGAACGCCGCAGAGTCATGGACAAGGCTTGCCGCAATTTATATGTCGCACAGCTTCCGGCTTTGAACGATACAGTTTCTATCGGCGCAGACGGCTCTCCCGAAGGAATTGAGATGTTTGTGGCGCAGAGTCAGGCTCCGCTTGAAATCATGAAAACAAACAAAGAGATATCTGACGGCTATGTGATCGTTCCACCCGGACAGAATATCCTTGCGGACGGAAAACTCCGTACCAAAGTACGAATTGTTCCTCTCGGGAAAAAAGAATTCATCGAGAACGAGATCGCGTACATGAATCCAAAAATTGGAGGTGCAGAATGATTAACGGTATTATTTACGATTTCGAGTCAATCAAATTGATTTTGCCGTCTGGCTTGAGCCTCACGTTCGAAAAAATATCCTACAAGGATAAAAAAGACGATAAGGTCGTTACAGGTTCAAACGGTATCCCAATAGGGATCGGGCGCGGAGAATATTCCGGCAGTTGCGAGATGGAATTAGGCAGGGCTGAATACGAAATGATGAACAAATACTCTGCAACTCACGGAGGATTTTATAATATGCCTCCTTTCCCGGTTATCGTCAGTTATGGGCATACAGGTCAAATGCCGATTACCGACACTCTGCAAGTAAAAGTCAATGAAAGGGATTTCTCTGCCGCCAAAGGCGACACGAATCTGAAGGTTCCCCTCAAGGGAGATTTAACTGCGCCGCTGATTTCAAACGGCGTTCCGGCTTATGTTCCGGGACTCAATTAATTTTAAGGAGTTTGTATGGAGTTAAACAAAGAAAAAATCAAAGAACTTAAAGACGCTCACCCCGAAGGAATCTTTGAAGGTGAAATCAATTTCAGCGATGCGGATAAAAAAACGCACAAAGTAGAATTTGTCTACCGTAAACCGACAGTGGCTGACGGCGAGTGTTACGCGAAAGCGACACAGAAAAGCATTCCAGTGGCAAACTTGAATTTCATTCAGTCGATTATCATCTATCCCGAACCGGGGCCGATTATTGAACAGCTTCGGGAATATCCGTCAGCATACGCTTATTTTGTACAGGAGGAAATTAGCCCTTTCTTCGGTGCAAACTTCTCAACCAAGAGCAAGAAGCTGTAGACGGCATCACTCGGATTCGCCTGTTTATCAGGCGATTTCTGGGTGAAGATGTTGAAAAGCTTGGCTTTGATGAATTCATGGAGAAGTATGAACAAGCACGGATTGTTCGGGAATTTGAAGTGGGCATCGTACAAGATGCAATAGTAAAAGCATTGGACGGTAAAAAATGAATTTCGCTAGTTCGATAACACTTGCATTTAAAGACGCTTTTTCTTCCGGCTTTAATGACGCTAAAAACAATTTAGCCGGAATGAAAGGCGCATTAGATGAAATTAATAAAAACAACTCAATGACTAGCCTCGCCGCTGACATGGCGATGATGACAAGCATGACCGAACCGATGCGTAAAGCCCTGTCTGACGCTATGGATCAGCCTTCGCGCATAGCAGGGTCAATGGAATCTTCCTTTAAAAATATTCAGGCAGGGCTTGGCGCAACCAATGAAGAAATGGGAGTTATGCGCCGAGAACTGCTTGCTATTAGCGGACGTTCGGTTGCCGGACCGGAAGCTGTTTCCAGTGCCTTCGCGGATATTGCGACAAGCGTTTCTGATGCGTCAAAGCACATAGCGATAATGAACGCCGCTGTCGCAGTATCTGAAGCGAATCAGGCTGATCTCGCTCAAACAACAAGCGCAATGGTTAACGTCATGAATGCTTGGAACTTGAGCGCGGATCAGGCTTCGCTTGCCGCTGATATCTTTACGCAGACAAATATCATGGGCGTTGGCTCGGTTGAAGAATTTGCCGGAGCGATTAGCAACATCTCCGCGCTTGCCGCCAATGCCGGAATTGGGCTTGATGAACTTGGCGCGTCAATGGCTTATGCAACTAACAAAGGTTTTTCCGCAGGTCAGGCTCAAAAACAATTAAAAGGCGTTATCTCAACTTTAATGAGTCCGAGTGAAACGCTTGCCGGACTTTATAAAGATTTAGGATTTGAGTCCGGCAAAGCAATGCTTGAGCAATACGGACTTACGGAATCCCTTGCAATCTTGAAAACCGCGCTCGGTGATGACGAGCAAGCGTTCGCAGGTATTATAGGGTCAACAGAAGCGGCAACTTTTGCCCTCGCGTTGGCTGATGATGCCTATGAGGACTTTGCTATATCGTTTACCGAAGGAATGGGAAACATTACGCAAGCGGCGCGAGGTGTTCAACTGGAAGCCATTGAAGCGAAAATGGCGCGGCTGGACTCCGCTTCAAAATCCCTTCAAGCGCAAATCGGACAGGATATCAATGGGATTAAAGGCTTCTTTATCGACATGAAATTCGGATTCCTTTCAAACGTTGTCAGTCCGATAATGAGTTCTCCAATTGGCGGCGCGATTTCAAAAATCACTGCGGTGACAGGGATGGCGGCGAAAGGTTTATTGGATATGGGTTCAGGCGCATTGAACGCCGCCACACAAATGACAACACTTGCGGCTAACATATCAAATGCCGGAGGGATAGCAAATTTATTTAAGTCCGGCATAGGTCTGCTTGGCAGTAGCGTCAAGATGCTGGCAACACCGCTTCGAGTTGTGGGAAGCGGCATAATGGGAATGGCAAAATCAATTATCGGAGCGTTACCTGCAATCGGGAGTTATATTGCGTCCATGTGGGCTTCTGTAGCTCCCACTCTTGCCGCGACATGGCCGATCCTTGCTATAGTTGCGGCGGTCGCTCTTGTTGCCGGAGGCGTGTATCTTCTCATAAAAAATTGGGATAAGGTTGCCGGATTCTTTAAGGGTCTGTGGGATAAAATAGTCGGCTTTTTCTCTGCCGCATGGGACTGGATTAAAAATCTTATATTCGGAGCGTCTGATTGGATTCTCGCCGCAGTCGCGGTCTTTTTCCCCATCATCGGAATACCGGCTCTTATTATAAAACACTGGGACGCGATAAAAG
>JGI20170J14366_1000775_pt1 | contig 13787 bp, 15 predicted proteins | sample TergutNc150P3_FD_14366 | JGI IMG/M metagenome (IMG submission 14366) | reverse complement strand
CCCTTATCCAGCGCAACCAGCGTGGAGAGGGCCTCAGCTTCCAGTGCGGTTTTTTCAGCAGGGGTTTCCGGCGAGGAAGGTTTTCCCGAAGCCAAGATTTCCCGGCGCAGGGTCTTCAATAAAGCCGGGCTTAAGGAAACGGAAAAATAGCGGGCGAAGACGAGGATGGCCACGCTCAGGGCATCTTTGGGGAAACCCATATTCACGGCGGTTTTTATGAAAAGCTCTTTCGCGGGAATTGTTTTGCCTATGGAAGGTTCGCCAGGAGGAGATTTAACTACGGACGGAAGCTCGGGCCGTACCGGGCCAGGGTTTTTTAACCCTGAAACGGGATTAGGGCTTTTTTCAGCCCTGGCCGCTGGGTTTTTTATTACAACAGCCTGGTTGCTTTTCCCGTTTATGCTGGGTTTTGCCGTCGCATCAGGCCCGGCAGGCTTCACCGGCTCGGTTGGTTTCACAGACTTCACTGACTCGACCGATTTTACAGGCTTAATAGGCTGTGCTATCATAGCATTTACTCACAAATACTTCTCACAAAGCTCACAGAGAACACAAAGAAAAAACGAAGAAATTATTGATTCTGTCTCTTCCTTTGTGTCTTCGTGTCTTCGTGTGAGGTTTTTTGAAAAAAAGCTATTCAGAAGCGTTTGCTGGTGCCTGGTTCGCTGCGTTCTTTTCGGCGGAAGCTTTGGCCTTACGGGAAACGATAAGCTCCTTGATTTTGGCGGCCTTGCCGATTTTCTCCCGTATGTAGTAGAGCTTTGCCCGGCGGACTTTTCCGGGACGTACAACTTCCACCTTGGCAATTCTGGGCGAATGTATGGGAAATACCCTTTCGACCCCTACGCCGTAGGAATTTTTGCGCACCGTGAAAGTTTTCCCGGTTCTGGAATTTTTAAAGGCAATCACAAGCCCTTCATAGATCTGAATACGCTCGGTCTTGCCTTCTACGATCTTAAAATGGACCTTGACGGTATCTCCAACCTTGAAATCGTCTACCACGCTCTTCATCTGGGCGGCTTCAATTGCTTTAATCTCGTTCATCTCTCCCCCTCGCCGGCTTCCCGACGTTTCTCTTCTATAATTTTACGGGTCTCTTCATCAAAGAGCAGGCGTTCTTCTCCGCGCAGAATTAAATCCGGCCTTACGGCCAGTGTTTTTTCCACCCTTTTTTCAAGACGCCAGCGCCGTATATTCTCGTGATGCCCCGAAAGCAGCACTTCCGGGGTTTTTAGATTAGCATAAATCTCAGGCCGTGTATACTGGGGGTACTCCAAAAGCCCGGAACTAAAGCTTTCCTCGTTTAAAGACTCTGGCGTTATCACCTGCTCGACAAGGCGGTAGGTCGCGTCAATGAGGACAAGGGCCGCAACTTCCCCGGACGAAAGCACGTAATCCCCCACGGAAATTTCGTCATCGACGTATAAATCGACGATCCGCTGATCAATGCCCTCGTAGCGGCCGCAGACAAGGACGAGCTCTTTTTCCGTTGCCAATTCTTCCGCAATGGACTGATTTAATGGGCGTCCGGAGGGCGTTAGGTAAATCACCCGTTGCTGTCCTTTGTTGCCGGATAGCGTGGCCTCCAGGGCCCTGCCCAGCGGTTCGGCGAGCATAAGCATACCCGCGCCACCGCCGTAGGGGGCGTCATCGCAGGTGTGGTGCCTGTCAAGGGCAAAATCCCGTATGTTTACGGCCTTGTACTCTATAATGCCCCGGCTTAGGGCCTTTGCCATGATGGAATTGGCAAAATAGGCATCTGCAATCTCAGGAAAAAGGGTTAAAACGGTGTATTTCATTCCAGAACCCAGTTTTCTAGCAGCATAATTTGGCCTTTTTCAAGGTTTACGTCCCCAAAGAACTCATTTCTGAAAGGCGCAAGCCGCATGGCGCCGGAAAGAAGCTTTATTTCCGCCAGATTGCCGCCGCCGCCTTCCGTTACGGCTACAATGTGCCCCAGGGCTTTTCCTTCCCGGTCAATTACCTCAAGGCCCTTGAGATCCTCCACATAGTATTCCCCTTCTTTTAGGGGCGCGGCGTTCTCCCGTGGGACGATTATTTCCGCTCCGTTAAAAAGAGCGGCTTTTTCGGGGTTGTCTATTCCCGCAAAACGAATCAGTACTGACCCTTCCTTGGAGGCGGTTTCCGCCAGCGAATCAGTACTGACCCTTCCTTGGAGGCGGTTTCCACCACCTCCAAGGTTTCTTCTTTTTCGCCGAGTTTAAGCGTTACTTTTTCAAGACGGGAAAAGTGGCCGGTCTCCCCGGAAAACGGCTTGACCTTTACAAAGCCCTTTAGTCCGAATGGAGGGCCTACACAGCCAATGGTAAAATGCGTCCGCAGACTAATCCAAAATCTCCAGCACAGTGTGCTTGCCGCCCTTTGCGGTGGCCGCCTGCAAAACTGTCCTTATGGCTTTGGCTATGCGTCCGTGCTTGCCGATTACTTTGCCAATATCATTGGCGGCCACACGGAGTTCCAGAATGGTAGACTTTTCGCCTTCCACCACTGCCACATTAACTGCTGACGGGTCGTCAACCAGATACTTAACAATATACTCAACGAGATCTTTTTCCATGATTCTCCTCCGTTATTTGATTTTGGAATGGTTTAGTTTAGGGAGAAGTTTTTTTTATTCAGAATACTGCGGACTGTATCGCTTACCTTTGCGCCCTTGTCGATCCAGGCCCGCACCTTTTCCGCTTCAAAAACAATTTGCTTGTCTTCCGCTTCAATCGGGTGATAGTATCCCACTTCTTCTATGGTTTTTCCGTCTCTTGGCGCTTTATTATCTATTACCACAATACGGTAATAAGGACGCTTTTTGGTTCCAAATTTCTTGAGCCTGATACTGGCGCTCATAGATCCTCCTAAGTATTCCGGCCCAAAGCCGGAGTCCGATTGATTTGAAGTGGACTAGGAAGTCAATGACTTCCTTAGAAGTCCATGGTTTCGCCGGGCTCGGACCGAACTACAGCAAAACCTGGCGCATGAAAACACAGCGCGAAACCAAATGCTACCCTTTTCGTTTGTTTTGATCAAGAGGGGAACCGTCGCCTTACGGCTCGGTTGAGGTTCAAGGGGCCATTTTGTCACAAACCTTGAAAACGAATTTTTCTTTTTCATGAAACCTGATTTTTTTAGTATATTATACATATCACAAAAAAACGAGGAGATAATTATGGATAACAAAATGGTAGTACGATGGCAAAATTCTTATTCTGTGGGTGTAAAACCGATTGACGAACAGCACATGGAGCTAATCAGGCTGACAAACAAGCTGTTCGAGAGTTGCATGGCGGGTCAAAAAAAAGGCAACAGCGCATTCCTTGACGCTATTCATGAGGCTGTAGAATATACCGGTTACCATTTCGGTACCGAGGAAAAAATAATGGAAAGGATAAATTACCCGGACTACGCAAGGCACAAAAAAGAGCATACTGATTTTGTCCGGGAAGTTTACACAAAGGTTGAGGAATTCAAATCCGGAAAAATACTTGCCCCCCTTCTGTTTGTGTACTTTCTCCGGGACTGGGTATTGCACCATATCGCTGTAAGCGACAAGAGGCTGGGCGACTACCTTTTGTTATTGAAGCGTAATGGCTATCTTCAAAGAATGAGCCTTAGGGTTAGAAGGGATATGATGACAAACCGGATGCTGATAAAGTGAAGCTTTTTCTAAAACTGCGAACCTCCGGTTCGATTTAGTTTTGAAAATGGCTCAAATAGTACCGATTTCCTTTATTCTCTGAATTTCGTCCCTGATGGCGGCTGCTTGTTCAAATTCCAGGTTTTTGGCGCGTTCAAGCATTTCCCTTTCCAGGGCGGAAATAAGCTTCTTCCGCTCGGCGGGAACGATGACATTGTAGGATTTTTTAAGCACCTCAATAGATGAAGTTACTGCGTCCCTTTCTTCCGCCGCGTGGCGCTGCAGAATGTCCGTTATTGCCTTTTTAACCGTAGTGGGGGTGATGCCGTGCTTTTCGTTGTATTCCGTCTGAATACTTCTGCGGCGCTCGGTTTCGGCAATGGCTGTCTTCATGGCGTCGCTTATCCTGTCCGCGTACATGATCACCTTGCCCGCCGCGTTTCGCGCCGCCCGCCCGATTATCTGTACCAGGCTGGTAAGCGACCTGAGAAAGCCGATTTTGTCCGCGTCCAGAATCGCGATAAACGACACTTCCGGCAGGTCTATGCCTTCCCGAAGCAGGTTGATTCCCACCAGGACATCAAATTCCCCGCTACGGAGCTGGGTTAGTATTTCCACCCTTTCTATAGTCTCTACCTCGCTGTGAATATACCTTACGCGCAGTCCCAGGCCTGAAAGGTAGTCCGTCAGGTCTTCGGCCATCTTTTTGGTCAGGGTAAGGATGAGGGAGCGCTCGCCAGCCTCGATCCGCTTCCGTATCTCGCCGTAAATGTCCTCCATCTGGCCTTCGCTGGGCCGTACCTCAATTTCCGGGTCCAAAAGGCCGGTTGGCCTTATAAGCTGCTCGACCACCCCCTTGGATTGCTCCTTTTCCGCCGGCCCGGGCGTGGCGGAGACAAAGATGGTCTTGTCCAGCCGCGCCTCAAACTCGTCGTAGCGAAGGGGGCGGTTGTCCAGGGCGCAGGGAAGGCGGAAACCGTAGTCCACCAGGTTGGTCTTTCTTGAGCGGTCGCCGGCGTACATGGCCCCGATCTGCGGAAGGGTAACGTGGCTTTCGTCGATGAAGGTCAGGTGCGCTTGCGGCAGATAGTCTATAAGGGTGTCCGGGGCCTCGCCAGGTTTTCGCCCTGCCAGATGGGCGGAGTAATTTTCAATACCCGGACAATAGCCCATTTCAGTGAGCATTTCGATGTCGTATTCTACCCTGGTTTTTAGGCGTTCCGCCTCCAGCATCTTTCCTTCCGCGATAAAAAATTCGTAGCGATTTTCAAGCTCTTCCTTAATGGCCCCCATGGCGTTCTGTACCATGTCCGCAGGCATTACGAACTGTTTCGCGGGGTATATCAGGGCCCTGTCCAGCTCTTCGATTGTCGCGCCTGAAATCGGATCGATTCTGCGTATCCTTTCAACCTTGTCCCAATCCAAATCCACCCTGTAGGCCTCTTCCAGGTAAGCGGGGTAAATTTCCAGGGTGTCGCCCCGTCTGCGGAAGCGGCCACGTTCAAGAACCGCGTCGTTCCGCTCGTACTGGAGTTCCACAAAGCGCCGGATTAGCGCGTCAACGTCAATGGTATCGCCCCTGGAGAACGTGGCGGTCATCTTCCTGTATACTTCCGGCGTGGCAAGGCCGTAAATGCACGAGACGGTTGCCACGATGATCACGTCCTCCCTTTCCATGAGGCTTCGGGTGGCAGAAAGCCGCAGGCGCTCTATCTCGTCGTTAATTGAGGCGTCTTTTTCGATGTAAAGGTCCCTGCTGGCCACGTAGGCCTCGGGCTGGTAATAATCGTAATAGGAAACAAAGTATTCCACAGCGTTGTGCGGGAAAAAGCCCCGGAATTCCCGGAAAAGCTGGGCCGCCAGGGTCTTGTTGTGGCTTACGATCAGGGTAGGCATCTGCACCGCCTCGATGATCTTCGCCATTGTGAAGGTCTTGCCCGAGCCGGTAACCCCCTGTAGAACCTGAAATCTATCCCCGGCTTTAATTCCATCCGCCAGCGCTGTAATGGCCTCCCTTTGGTCTCCGGCAGGCTCAAACGGCGAAACTACTTCAAAGGGGCGCATAGGCTGATCTTTAATGCATACAATGGTATTGTCAAGCGCTTGTTTTAGAGGTAAGCTTTGGCTATGGCCCTTTTATTGAAAGAAGTTGCGCCGAAATACAATAATACCTACGCGGATTTTCTCGGATGGGATGAAGATTTCCGGGCGGAACTTCATGACGGGGAAGTTGTTATGATGCCACCTCCGCTCACAAGGCATCAGCAAGTCAGTGGAGAATTATTTTTTCAAATCAGAAGTTATCTTGAAGGAAAATCCTGTAAAGTGTTTCTGGCACCTTTTGGAGTCAGGCTTTTCCCAAAAAAAGACCGCAGTGACAACACTGTCTTTGAGCCGGATATAGTGGTAATCTGCGACCAGGAGAAATTAGACGAGCACGGCTGTAACGGCCCGCCGGATTTTGTAGTTGAGATTGTTTCCCCTTCTACCGCAAAATATGACCGGGTTTATAAGCTTCGAAAATACGAAAAGGCGGGGGTGAGGGAATACTGGATAGTAGACCCGGAAACAAAATACGTGCAGGTTTTTACTCTTGAAAACGGCCGCTTTTTGGCTTCAGGCTACGATGAAACCGAAAAAGCCGCGATCTCTGTGCTTGAAGGTTGCGAAATCGATCTGCAGGCGGTTTTTTCGGAGTAAAGCTAATATGTTGCCCTTTTTAAGGGATAAATTTTTCAGTATTTGTTGATAATATCATCAATTTCATTGAGAATTCTGCTTGTTGACTGGTCAATTTGGATTTTTATTTGAGTTTTAATCTGTTTTTTCATGGAGTTTGGCAGGCGCGGGAATAAATTTTCAGTTTCAGAATTATCAATTTTGTCTGCTTGTTCCTTGAAAAAGAGGTACGGCTTTATCCTGAGAATAGCGGCTATTTTTTCAATCATTTCCTTATAGAAGGAAACCTTCGCCCAATCTCTATATCCCCTATATAACTGGTTGCAGTGTCACAAAATTCTGCCAATTTCATCCGTGAAAGGCCTTCTTTTTTACGGAATTCTTTTAAATTTCGGGCAAAAATCTGTTTCAGAGTCATTTTTATATGCTAATAGCCGGAGTATTCAGGCTGCAATTGGCTTTTCGCCGATAATATACGATTTATAAATATCGGCTAATTGCTTATAACCAGAAATGGGGGAACCCCAATTTATTGTTTATATTATGAGATGAGTGAGTGGCAAAACAGAATGCTAGTTAAGCTTGAAAATGCCAGTGAAAACCATTGGCTTGTAAAATCGATATTTCCTCTTTTCCTGTACCCTATTGGAATTGGTGCAGGAAACATTGACGTTTTTCTAGATTTAGGCGATTTTTTTGAATTCGAACTAGAAATTCCTTATCCTATGTTCAATAGGAATATTATGTGGTATTAATTTAATATGGAATATTTCTTTTAAAACGCAAAAAGGAGAGCAATGATGTTTGACTCGGTAAAAACAATGGACGAAATTATTAAGTGGATACAAAATTACTTTGAAGAAAACGGCAGGGACTGTTCCGCTGTTGTCGGGATTAGCGGCGGGAAGGACAGCTCGACAACCGCTGCATTATGCGTAAAGGCCTTGGGAGCAGAAAGGGTATACGCCGTTCTTATGCCGCAGGGAGAGCAGTACGACATAGGCTATTCAAAGGAACTAGTATCGCATTTAGGAATAAAGCATTTTATTGTCAATATAAAGGACAGCGTGGACACGCTCCTGTCGGCAATAAAAGACGGGGGAATTTCAGCTAACAGGCAGGCTGTTATCAATATACCAGCCAGAGTCAGAATGACGGTGCTTTACGCCGTATCCGCAGTTGTAAACGGGCGGGTAGCAAATACCTGCAACCTCAGCGAAGACTGGGTGGGCTACGCGACAAAATATGGAGATGGCGCTGGCGATTTCAGCCCGTTGTCACATCTTACGGTAGCGGAAGTTAAAGCTATAGGCAGGAAGCTTCTGCCTGAAAAGTTTATTGAAAAAACGCCGGAAGATGGGCTTTCGGGATTAACCGATGAAGAAAATCTCGGCTTTACTTATGATGTTCTGGACAGGTATATTCGCGAAGGCATTTGCGAAGATTTGGCAGTCAAAGAAAAAATTGACAGATTGCACCGCCTTAACCTGCACAAAATAACACTTATGCCAGGGTTTCACCCGGTTTTTTAACGCAATCTGAACGTTACTTGATAAAAGTGGTAAATTCTTTACTATTCAAAACCATCAAGCCGTAACTTTGTATCTGATGTCGTCCAGGACTTTTGTTTCCTCATTGAGTTTCAATTTGTGATATTCTTTTTGCTTTTTTTCCTTAAGGTTGTCCAGCACCTTCCTTTCCCGCGAAGCTTCAAGAAAAGCTTCCCTTGCTTCCTCGACCTTCATCTCCGCCATAGCCGCTTCTTTAAAGAGCCGATCCCTTGTGTTGTCCAGCCTTAGAAGGTAATACATGTACTGCTGAATTTGTATCGCGCTGTTGCCGGGCCTGAACTGTTCTCCTGCGGCCCTTACCCTTTCGACTGCAAGGGCGCGGATTTTTCCTTCAAGCTCCGCAAGAACGCCAACGGCCCTGCCAAGCTCTATTTTTGCCTCTTCCTCGTAATACTTTCTAAGGTTAAGGAGCTTTTCAAGCCTGAAAACAAAGGGCTTCATCGCATCCCAGCCGGAACTTCAATATCGGACACCGAATCAAAGACAGTGCCTTCAAAGTAATCATCATCTTCCTCATCTTGAACAACCAATTTTGAAACGTCTGAATATGATTCCATTTCAGAGGCGGGAATTTGCACGCCCGCAATTTCTCCAAGGGCTTTAAGGGTTTCGTGTATCGGCGATTTTTCTTCCACAGCCTGAACCAGGAATTCTTCCAGGCTTTCCCGTTTGGCAATTGCCTCGTCAATCATCGGGTTTGTGCCAATCTTATAAGCGCCCACGTTGATCAGGTCTTCGGCGCCTGCGTAGTCGGCCATAAGTCTGCGGACTATACCGACGGCTTTTTTGGTTTCGCTTCCCGAGACCTTGGTGGCAAGACGGGAAATGCTGGCCAACACGTCAATAGCCGGATAATGAAAGCGCTGGGCAAGGGTCCTTGAAAGCACTATGTGGCCGTCGAGAATTCCCCGCACGGTGTCAGAGACAGGCTCGTCGAGGTCGTCGCCGTCAACCAGTATCGTGTAAAAGCCGGTGATGCTTCCCTTTTCAGAAGTACCGCTCCGTTCCAAAAGCTTCGGCATGGAGTCGAACATGGAAGGCGGATAGCCCCTTGTAGCCGGGGGCTCGCCGGAAGCAAGCCCTATTTCCCTGTAAGCCCTGGCAAAGCGGGTCAGCGAGTCAAAGAGGAGCATCACGTCCAGGCCCTGGTCGCGGAAATACTCCGCTATTGCCGTTGCCACATAAGCACCCCTTAGCCGCGCCAGGGGAGGAGAATTTGAGGGCGTTACCACGAGGATACTGCGGGCAAGCCCTTCCTTTCCAAGATCGTTTTCAATAAACTCGTTTACTTCCCTGCCGCGCTCGCCAATAAGAGCTACAACGTTTACATCGGCGCTGGTGTTGCGGGCAATCATGCCAAGGAGGGTGGATTTTCCTACGCCCGATCCGGCAAAAATACCCAGCCGCTGGCCCTTGCCTGCAGACAAAAGGCCGTCAATGGCGCGGATGCCGGTGCTTATCCGCTCTTTAATTCTGGGACGGCGGTATGGGTCGGGGGCATCTGCCAGTGCCGGATAGCGCACCGGAGACTCAATGTCGCCTTTGCCGTCAACGGGCTTTCCAAGGTGGTTCAATACGCGGCCAAGGAGTTTTTTGGAAACCGCCACGTCAAGGCATGAACCGGAAGCAATTACACGACAGCCGATTTCTATGCCTCCGGTTTCGCCGTAGCTCATCAGCTGGACTATATCATCCCTAAGGCCCACGACTTCGCACTGAATAAACTTTTTGCCATTGGGCGTATCGGCTTTCTTTAGTTCAATTCGGCAGATTTCCCCGATAATAGCCTGTGGGCCCCTGCTTTCTATCAGAATGCCCTGGACGCGGACGATGCGTCCGACGCACTTAATCGGGTCGATACGGTTTGCCGTTTCCAGATACTTTTCAAAAATACTGCCCATATTAGCTCTCTAAAGATTCGTTTTTGGCCCGTGACTTGATGGGAGAAATTTCAAGGATCTTGGATTCCAGTTCCATAAGCTGGCTTGAAATGCGGGCGTCAATCTCGCCAAAGTCGGTTTCAATTACGCAACCGCCTTCATCAATCGAGGTGTCTTCCACAATTTGAACCGATTTGGCGCCTTCCACAAGATTGATAAAATCCTTTGTATGCTCGGAAGTAAGTTTCAGATCCACCATGTTCACGCGGATAATAATGTTGCCCCGGCCCTTAACTTTGCGCAGGGCCTGAACAACGTTCGATATGACCACGCTTCTTTGGTTTTCGGAAATAACCTTAATTACCTTTTTTGCTATAAGCAGTACCAGGCTTATGATTTCCTGTTCGGTTTCTTCAAGTATTTCCGCTCGCTTGTCCTGGGCCCTCTGTAAAATGGTCTGCGTTCTTTCAACAAGGCGTTCCACTTCAGCTTTTCCGTCGGTAAAGCCCATTTCCCTTCCGGCAACTCTGCCTTCGTCTTCCGCGTCCTTTCTTTCGGCCTCAAACGCCGCGCGCGAGTCTGCTTCAATTTGCGCCGCCTTTCTGTTGGCCTCGGCGATTATTTTATCCGCCTCGTCCTGGGCCTTGCGCTTAAGGGACTGGGCTTCGTCGGTTTTTCGCTTTACCTGCTTAAAGGCAGCGTCTTCCGCTTCTTTAATTATGCGGTCAGCCTCGGCCCTGGAAGCGCGGATCATGGTTTCCTTTTCTGTTTCCCATTGTTCCCTGAACTCGTCCGCTTCGCGCCGCAGATCTTCAGCCGTGGGACCCGAATATGCAGTTACAGCTTCAGGTATTTCTTCCAGCTCCGCTTCCGCCGGCACTAAATGCGAAAGTTCGGGAAACTTGGTGGGAGGGTCGAGAAGTATCTTGGCTTCGCCAACCGCGATTTCACCCGGCCTGAATACTGCCTTGGTCATACATCAACCTCTTAAACAACCAGTTCGTCTTCTCCGGCCCTGGCGATAACAATTTCACCGGTATCCTCTAGGTGGCGGATAATTGAAACTATCTTCTGCTGGGATTCTTCAACGTCCTTCAAACGTACAGGGCCCATATACTCCATGTCTTCCTTCAACATGCCTGCCGCTCTCTTACTCATGTTTCTGAATATCTTGTCCTGTACTTCCGTATCCACGCTCTTGAGGGCCTTGGCCAGCTCCTGCGAATCAACTTCCCGCATAACTTTCTGAATCGAACGGTCGTCAAGCATGACAATGTCTTCAAACACGAACATTCTCTTCTTGATTTCTTCCGCAAGCTCCGGGTCTTCGTCTTCCAGAGCCTCAATAATCTGTTTTTCCGAAGCGCGGTCAACAAGGTTGAGGATTTCCACTATGCTCTCGACGCCGCCCGCCGCCGAGTAATCTTCGCTTGACAGCGTGGAAAGTTTCTTTTCAAGAACCCGCTCGACCTCCCTTAAAACTTCCGGGCTTGTCCTGTCCATGGTAGCAATGCGCCGGGCTACGTCGCTCTGAACCTCGTGTGGAAGGTTTTGCAGAATAATCGAAGCCTTCTGCGGCTCAAGGTACGCCAGAATCAGCGCTATGGTTTGGGGATGTTCCTGTTGTATAAAGTTGAGAAGGTGGGCCGGGTCGGTTCTTCGTATAAAATCGAAAGGCCGCACCTGAAGGCTCGAAGTAAGACGGTTAATGATGTCGATGGCCTTCTGGCTGCCCAGGGATTTTTCAAGCAGTTCCCTTGCGAAGTCAATACCGCCCGTCGAGATGAACTGGTTCGCCATCATGAGTTCCTGGAACTCCTGCAAGATGGCGTCCTTTTGTTCAGGCTCTATTGTTTCCAGCCTGGCAATCTCAAAGGTAAGGGTTTCAATTTCATCTTCCCGAAGGAATTTGAATATCTCCGCGGATATTTCCGATCCGATAGTTACAAGGAAAATGGCGGCCTTTTGTCGGCCTGTGTATTCCTTGGCACCTTTTTTCTTTCCACTCGCGGTACTTGACCCCGCGCTTGCAGTCGAAGTAGCTTTTGCCATTTATAACCTCTACTCCTCTAAAAGCCATGTGCGAATGAGCTGCGCCGCGTCTTCGGGGTGTTCCTTTGCCATGTTCGCAACGGATTCCTGCAGCTCCAATCGCGTTCTTTCTTCCACGGAAATGGACACATCCATTCCCTCTTCTTCCGCCTGCAAAAGGGCCTGTTGCCTGAGGGCCTCTTCGCGGCGCGCCCTTTCTTCGGCTTCCAGCCTCTTGCGCCTCTCTATCTCTTTGGTAATTGTCCTAAAGAGAATAAAGGCGATAAGGAGAACAGCCAGGCCTCCAAGGAAGATCAGCACGCCCGTTTCAATCTGCTTCTGCCTGAAATAAGCGGCGTCTTCGTCGCCAAACTGTTTGGTTCTGTCAAACTGAATGTTATGAACAGTCACCGAATCCCCCCGCGCGGAATTGTAACCGATGGCGTTCTGCAACAAGGTCTGGGTTGCCCTTAGATCCTCAGGCGATATGGGAGTGTAAACCCTTTCCCTTGCGCCGTCCTGTGTAATCACGGGGTTATGTTTATCATCATATTTCAATTTCCAGGTCCCGTCTATATTAACAGACACGGTAACCCTGTTTATCTCGGGGCTTTTTTCTTCCTGCGATACCCGTTTGTTTATTTCCTCGTTTACCGTCGCGGTCTCCTGGTTTACCTTTCCGTAAAGGTTGGACATATCCCTGTAAGCTGGGGGCACCTGCCCTTCCACGCCTGCCGGGCCTTCCGGGTTAAAGCCCGTGCCTTCCCAGGAGGTCTTTGAAGTGGCAGTTGAGCGCGGAATGGATTCCAAAAGTATTGAGTCGTCATAGGCAAGCCCCGGTGTCTGGGGTTTCATGGTTATGGGGAAAAATTCCTCCGTCGCCACCGACTTTGGGGACATATCCATTGTAATTTTGATATCAAGGTCCCTTACCCTGTCCTCGGTATAGGTTTTTTGCAGGGTGGAAAGTATTTTCGCCCTGTATTGGGCTTCCAGCTGGCGGATTATCTTGGTTTCCCGTTCTACCCGCGTAAGCCTGTCCCATTCGGCAAGGCCTGCAAAGTCGTTTAAAACAAGCCCAGTCGTATCGGTAATTACTATGTTTTCGTCCCTGAGCCCTTCAACGGCGAATTTCAAGAGCTTCTGAATGCCCTCGATCTTTTTCCGGTTTTGAGCGATGTCGCTTCCCGGCTTGGGAGTAATAACAACGCTGGCTGACACAGGGTTCTGTTCGGAAACAAAAAGCCGATCCTCGGGGAAGACAATTCGTACATTCGCGTTATCAACGTCGTCCAGGGCTTTGATATGATCCGTTACCGTCTGGGTGATGGCCCTTTGGAGGTTTACGTTTCTTTCAAAGTCCGTGATGGTCCAGCGTTCTACGTCGAAAATTGCCCAGGGATCCATGTTGGCGGGAATAAGATCTTCCCGTGTCAGGATAGCTATTGCCCTCTGCGCGGTTCTTTTATCCTCTACCTGGATCGCCCCCGCCGGAGTTTCGTAAGCCTTGATGTTTTCCTGATCGAGGCGCAACATTATACGGTCCCTGGCATCGATATCCCGTATGGGCGTACCGTTGAACAACGGAACCATGCTCGGCGAAGACGACACAGACACAAGGGCTATAATGCCCGCCAAAACCGCGACAACAATCCCGCCAAGGATGCCTTTCTGAAGCAAAGTCCATTTGCCCCAGTACGCCCCTATCTGGGCTATAAGTTTCCTAAACCAATCCATTTTCCCCTCCCCTAAAACGTGTATCTAGATCATAGTGTTAAAAATTACCGTGTGTTGATTAAATCCCTCCAGCTCTGCACCAAGCGGTTCAGCACATTGCGCGCTATATTAAGCGACAACGCGGCTTCCGCCTGCGCTATCGTTACGTCCTCAATATTGACCGAATCCGGATCTATAAGAGCGGCCTGGCTCAGGCCGGAAGCAAACTGCTCATAGGCGCTTACTTTGTCCAGAGCGTCA
>JGI20170J14366_1000760_pt1 | contig 13942 bp, 6 predicted proteins | sample TergutNc150P3_FD_14366 | JGI IMG/M metagenome (IMG submission 14366) | reverse complement strand
GATAATTAATGGAACTCTAGATTAAATTCCTTCTCCCTCTCTTTGTGTTCTTTGTACCTTTGTGATCTTTGTGTGAAATTTCTTTGGATAGATTTCAATATTTGACAGACGAGGAGAAAAGAGATAAAATAATTGAGATAATTAATCGGGAGGAGGGCATAGCGATGGCGGTAGACACTTTGGCAAATATCACGCAAGACGAGATAGAATACGCGCGTATGACTACTCTATTAAAAAGCGAACTTGACTGGCAGAGCAGGGAGGTAGGAGCTCGGCGTAAAGGGCTTAGGGAAGGATTTGCCGAAGGTCACAACAAAGCCAATCTCGAAAATGCCCAAAAGATGAAAACAATGGGCTTTTTGGCGGAACAGATACAAGCCGTCACCGGCCTCCCTATGGAAACCATTACCCAATTATGACATGCATCAGGCACTCGGCATGTACCCATTTTTTTCATATTACTATAATGAAAAACAGCACAAAAGCTGCGCCTGGTTTTTATTGAATCACCCCTAACCCTTTGCCCTCGCGAACCGGAGGTTCGACGCCTTTGCGAAATGAAATTTGAAGATATTCCCCCTAAGTTTATGTTGTTGGGACAGATACCGCGCGCCGCTGCCTCTCAATATTTATTCAGAATCTCGTTGATTATTCCTTTTATTGACAAGTCCATTTGAGTTTTAATTTCATTTTTCATGGATTTTGGCAGCTTGGGGTAGCCGCTTTCAGCGTCGGTATGGGTATATTGTTCTGTCCGGTTTATAAAAAAGCAGTATGGCTCAATCCGAAGAATATGAGCCATTTTTTCAATCATATCCATAGAAGGAAATTTCCGCCCGGTCTCAATATGTCCAATATAACTGGTAGTGGTATCGCAGCACTCCGCAAATTTCATCTGTGAAAAACCTTCTTTTTTACGGAATTCCTTCAAATTTCGGATAAAAATCTGCTTCAAAGTCATTTTTATATGCTAATGGCTATAAAACACAGCCAACAATGCCCCAAAAGGGCATATTTTATCTTGACATATTATACCCGTTAGAATATAATCGAAAAGGAAAATGTTTCATTTGAGAGCATTATTTTTTGATTTTCTCATAATAATCTATCGAAAACGGGGGATTCTTCAATGAAAGACACACACAGGGCGAAAAATGTATTCACCGGGCTTGCCGTCATTTTGGCGGTAGTCATATTCGGGCTGGCAAACTGTTCTAACCCTGCCGGCGGCGGTGGGGGTGGTGTCGGTGGTATATTTGGCGGTGGCGGCGGCTCACTTGGCGGCACGGAAGAACTTGAGGAAGACCCATGGCTTGAACCGGTTATCGGCAATACAAACATCACTTCGGTAAATATCTCCATTACCGCTCCGGTAAAAGGCGCAACGCCCCCTACAACCGCAAGCGGCAGCGACGAAGTTGAGAATTTTACCATTGGCGCGGTATCGTGGTCGCCGGCCAATAACCCGTTCCTCGGTAATATAGTATACACCGCCTCGGTTACGCTGACGGCAAATAGTAATTACACCTTTACCGGTTTGAGTTCCGCGACTATCAACGGGCAAAGTGGAGAAGTATCAAATAACACAGGATCGGCTGTTACCTTATCCCACACCTTTTCGGCAACGGATACAAAAACAGTTACCAGCATCACAATCAAAACACAGCCGACTAAACTGACTTACACGCACGGCGACACGTTTGATTTAACGGGGCTGGTGCTAACGCTGACCCACGATGATAGTACGACGGAAGACGTTGACGCCGATTTGTTGTGGGTAAAAAACGTAACCGCGAACCCGGGGAGCTATAGTAGGGTGTCTTATTCAACGCACAACGGACAGCCGGTTAAGATAACATACGGTAATTTGACATGTAATACCAGCAATTTGACTGTAAATAAGGCAACCCCTATAGCCGCCGATTTTGACATTAGCGGGTTGACACAAACTTACAATGGTAACCCTAAAACGGTTACCATAACGCCCAAAGAAGGAAAATCTGACGGAACCATAACCGTTAAATACAACGACAGCACAACCGCGCCGTCGGCAGCCGGTACTTATACCGTAACCTTTGACGTGGCAACGGGAACAAATTATAACGCCGCGAGCGAATTTTCCTGTGGATCCCTGGAGATCAAAACTGCGTCTTTTACCACCGCTCCAACAACACTGACCCTTACGGCGGGCGATGGAAAGTTCACCTATACATGGACAGACTCCGAACCCCCGGCGGACAGCTACGACGTGTACTGGAAAGTAGGAAGCGGCATGGCTACGTCTAATGTTAAAACCGGCACGAAAATTACCGGTGCGGTAAGCGGCGGTGAAATTACCGGACTGACCAACGGCACGACATACAGCGTGGTGGTAACGGCGAACAAGGCGAATTATACCAGTAATGATTCGTCAGTAAAAACGGTAAGGCCGTCACTCCCCTCCTTTACCACCGCTCCAACGCTTACTCTTACGGCGGGCAACGCAAAGCTTACCTATACCTGGACAGACTCGACCCCCCCGGCGGACAGCTACGACATATACTGGAAAGCGGGAATCGGCTTAACTGCGGCTAATATTAAGACCGGCACAAAAATCACCGGTGCGGTAAGTGGTGGGGAAATTACCGGACTAACTAACGACACGACATACAGTGTGGTGGTAACGGCGAATAAGGCGGGTTATAACAGCGTTGATTCTAAGGAGCTGATGGGACACCCGGCACTTGCCTTCTTCTTTACCATCGCTCCAAAGCTGACCTTTACGAGGGGCGATGGAAAGTTAACCTATACTTTGACAGACTCGACCCCCCCGGCAGACAGTTACGACATATACTGGATAAAAGAGGAATGGTCGGATATGAGTGTTGTTATTAAGGACGGCACGAAAATCACCGGTGCGATAAGCAACGGGGAAATTACCGGACTGACTAACGGTACGGCATACAGTGTGGTGGTAACGGCGAACAAGGCAGATTGTAAAAGCATTAACGAAGGGATATATCATCTTACGACATTGTTCGTCTTTACCACCGCTCCAGCGCTTACTCTTACAGCAGGCGACGCAAAGATCACCTATACCTGGACAGACTCCGAACCCCCGGCGGACAGCTACGACGTGTACTGGAAAGCGGGAAGCGGCTTAACTGCGGCTGATATTAAGACCGGTACAAAGATCACCGGCGCGGTAAGCGGCAGGAGCATCAGCGGACTGACCAACGGCACGGCATACAGTGTGGTGGTGGTAACAGCGATCAAGACAGATTATAAAAGCATTGATTCCGCAGTGCAAACGGCAACGCCGGTACGTGCCTTTACCACCGCTCCAACTCTTACTCTTACAGCTGGCAACGCAAAGCTTACCTATACCTGGACAGCATCAAACCCCGCGGCGGACAGCTACGACGTGTACTGGAAAGCGGGAAACGGTTTAACCGCGGCTGATGTTAAGACCGGCACGAAGATTACCGGCGCGACAAGCGGCGGGGAAATTACCGGACTGACCAACGGCACGGCATACAGCGTTGTAGTAACGGCGAACAAGGCGAATTATACCAGTATTGATTCGACAGTGAGAACGGTAACGCCATCACTTGCAAGTTTTATCACCGCTCCAACGCTTACCCTTACGGCGGGCAACGCAAAGTTTACCTATACCTGGACAGCATCAAGCCCCGCGCCGGACAGCTACGACGTGTACTGGAAAGCGGGAAACGGTTTAACCGCGGCTGATGTTAAGACCGGCACGAAGATTACCGGCGCGACAAATGGCGGGAGCATCAGTGAACTGACCAACGGCACGGCATACAGCGTTGTGGTAACGGCGAATAAGGCGAATTATACCAGTATTGATTCGACAGTGCGAACGGTAACGCCATCACTTGCAAGCTTTACCACTACTCCAACTCTTACTCTTACAGCTGGCAACGCAAAGCTTACCTATACCTGGACAGCATCAAGCCCCGCGGCGGACAGCTACGACGTGTACTGGAAAGCGGGAAACGGTTTAACTGCGGCTGATGTTAAGACCGGCACGAAGATTACCGGCGCGACAAGCGGCGGGGAAATTACCGGACTGACCAACGGCACGGCATACAGCGTTGTGGTAACGGCGAATAAGGCGGGATATAACGCAGCTGATTCCACGGTACGGACGGGAACGCTGGTTCTGCCCGTCAACGCGGTACAGCCGGTTATCAGCGCTCAACCGCAGAGCGGCAGTTTCTTCAAAACCGGAACACTGTCGGTAACGGCAAGCGTAACGGACGGGGGAGCCCTGACGTATCAATGGTACAGGAATACCAGTAACAGTGCCACCGGAGGAACGGCAATCGTTGGGGCAACCGGTTCAAGCTATACGTTGTCCAATTTGGGAACCTATTACTATTATGTTATTATTACTAACACTATCGTCAATAATGGAGATGGCGGAACCAAAACAGCGCAAATAACCAGCAATGTCGTGGCGGTAACATTTGAACTGGTACAGGCAGAATGGGCGAGGACTGTCGACAATGTGGTATACGGTTTCTCAGAATTCAATGCGGTGGCGAAAGATTCTTCCGGTAACGTGTACGCAGTAGGATACCAGACGAACACCGGTACTTATACCTACGGCACAGGGGTTTCTGCTAATGGAGCCTCTGTCGACGACAATGTAGTGCTGGTTAAATATAATTCCGGCGGTACGGCACTGTGGGCGCGGACGGTCAGCGCGGGAAACAAATCAAGATTTAATGCGGTGGCGGTAGATGCATCAGGCAACGTGTACGCGGCGGGATACCAGATGGGCACCAACCCCTATACCTATGGCACAGGGGTTTCTGCTAAAGGAGCCTCTGTCGACAACAATGTAGTGCTGGTTAAATACAATTCCAGCGGCGCGGCGCAGTGGGCGCGGACGGTCAGCGCGGGAAATGATGGGTCAGAATTCAAAGCGGTGGCGGTAGATGCATCAGGCAACGTGTACGCGGCGGGATACCAGATGGGCACCGATACCTATACCTACGGCACAGGGGTTTCTGCCTCCAGTCAGGGATTCACCATCTCCAGTACCAACTCCAGTGCCAATGTAGTGCTGGTTAAATATGATTCCAGTGGTACGGCACAGTGGGCGCGGACGGTGGTCAACGAGCTAAGTAGTAATGTGTCAGAATTCAACGCGGTGGCGGTAGATTCTTCCGGTAACGTGTACGCGGCGGGATACCAGAGAGGCTCCTACTTCTTTACCTACGGCGCAGTAGTGGTTTCCGCTCATGGCTATCATAGTAATGTAGTGCTGGTTAAATATGATTCCGGCGGTACGGCGCAGTGGGCGCGGACGGTCAGCGAGGGATCCACTTCAGAATTCAAAGCGGTGGCGGTAGATGCATCAGGCAATGTGTACGCGGCGGGATACCAGTACGGCAACGATACTTATACCTATGGCACAGGGGTTTCCGCTCAGGGAAGTCGCGATAACTATCATAGTAATGTAGTGCTGGTTAAATATGATTCCGGTGGTACGGCACAGTGGGCGCGGACGGTCAGCAACGGGGGATCCACTAACGGGGGATACATTTCAGAATTCAACGCGGTGGCGGTAGATGCATCAGGCAACGTGTACGCGGCGGGATACCAGTACGGCAGCGATACTTATACCTATGGCACAGAGGTTTCTGCTCAGGGAAGTGGCTATCAGCAGTATAAAGTAGTGCTGGTTAAATATGATTCCGGCGGTACGGCGCAGTGGGCGCGGACGGTCACGGGAGTTTATAATTATATTGGTTCAAAATTCAACGCGGTGGCGGTAGATGCATCAGGCAACGTGTACGCGGCGGGATACCAGTACGGCACCGATACTTATACCTATGGCACAGAGGTTTCTGCTAGGGGAAACGGAGACAATAATAGTGGTGAAAAAGCAGTGCTGGTGAAGTATAAGAATTAGAGTTTTTCCCCCACGCCAGCTTTGCTGACGTGGGGGGAGATGTTGATCCATCCGTTGGGCGGGGATTACGGAGCGTAAAGCTCCGCGAAATAAAAATGGAAAAGGAAGGATTGTTTATGGATAATCCGGATGTTCTTAATTCAAAATCAGTAAAGGGGTTTATAAAAGGTTCGTTAGTACTTATTGGTTTATTTGCTGTTTTATATTGCGGCGTTGCCGCGCTTTTAATATGTTCTGATAGAAATATTGGATTTAATACATTTGCATTAATTTTAATTCTTATAATACTTCCATTAATAATATTTTTAACTGTTTTTCTAAGATTTTCTTGCTTGGTGAAATCGTATTATAATTCATCAAAAATTAATAAAGAAGATTTTTGTTTTAAAGAAGAAAATATTATTAAAAGAGATAAAATAAAAATAATAGGAGAAACATGTACTACAATAGCAAAATCTATAAAACCTGATTATGATAAAAATGTGGAGGCATTACAGAAAATAAAAGAAATGCTTGAAATAGTTTCAGACATTAGTTCGGAAGATGCAAAAGCATCATCTAAAAATTCGAATGACAATCCTAATAACAATGGCAACTGTCAGTGATGAGTATATATATACTGTGAAACAAATCAGATAATTTAACCTTATGGAGATATACTTGTGAAGAACACCCCGGATATTCTTAATTCAAAGATAAAAAAAATTCGTATTGAGCTTCCGCATTATAGCTTTAGTCATTCATCATCCGGCGACTCGTCTCATGCCTTTATCGGGCGGGAACGAATACGGGAAAGAATGAAAAAAGTAATAGAAGATTCTCCCGACGAACCCGGCGTTTATTTGATTGCGGGAAATCGCGGTGTAGGAAAAACAAGTTTAATCAGTTGGGTAATCAAAGAAACTTCTTTGCCGGATAAATCAAAATTTACCAATAACTTGATGTATGTTATTTTATCTTTGTTGGCTGTTGCCGGAATTCAAATCTTACAACAAATGTTTACCATTCCTATTATTATATCCGTTATATTGGGAATTATTTCGTTTTTTGTTTTCATTACACTGTGTTGTTTTAATTGTTATAGACGAAAAAATATTAAACAAGCACGTGGATTTTTGGTAAAAATCTGGAATAACATAAAATTAGTTATTAATGGCGTTATATCCGCTATTAAAGAATTGAGTTACTTGATAAATCCGCACAATCAGAATGAAAAAACGCAATATGTGTTGAAAATAATATTAGTTATTTGTTATACGCAAATATGCTCAATGCTTTCAAATGTCGCTCCCATGCGAGCATTCGTTTTTTATCTGTGTTTTATTGTTGCTTCTATGTTTCAGCGGTTTATAAGAAGCAAGTTGCGTGAGTATTATCAAATATATAAAAAAGACAAATTCTCTAAAAAATGCATTCATGATATTGAAAATAAGGGTCTCATACGGTGGATACATTATATATGCAAATGCTATACAATATTGATGTTGTTGTTGTTTTTACCATTAGCTTCTTATGATTTTGTTAACAAATTATTGATAATGTTTATTCCTCTTTTAATTATGGTAATTATTATTGTTTTTGTTTGGTGTTATATATATTTAAAAAAAGATGACTGGTTTAATTGTATTAATCGAATAATATTCCATGACCTAATCTTAAATCCAATTAATAAATATATAAAGAACCATAACCGTTTATATTTACACATAAATTTCGGGCATAAATTAAAAGACGAAAGGGATATTTTACGGTTAATAGTACGCACATTAACTGCCAAATACAGTAAGTATCTCCGTTCGAATAGAATAATGTTGCCCCGGCGGGTTGTGGCATTTGGAATTCTTTTTCTTTTTGTTTTTTTGTTTAGTAACATTGTAAGAAACCAGGAATTCTATAAATCAATAATAAAAGAAAACAATGCCAGTTCTATAGAAGACACTTTGGTAACTACTAAGGTAAAGACTATAATGAATGGTACCGGTGAAGTACAAAGTATACGTAAGACGCAAGAACCAAAATTATATACTAAAGTTGGTAATATTTTACTTGCGTTTGACCAAATTGTTTATGAAATGTCAAATAAAATAGAAAACGTTCCGCGGTATTTTTGGAATGGGGAAACAAAAGATATAGAATTTCATATAGATTATCTCTTTTGGTTATCATTTTTCTTAATATATCTGTTCTATGAATTACTATTCCGCTGTACCTGGATTACGCACTTTTTTGTTACGCATCAAATAATAACGCGAAGACTGAAAAAACTGAACCGCGATATTACGCATAGCACTGAACGTGAAAACACAATTGGCATTGCGGGTCATAATAGCGAAATAATCGGTCCTGGAATTTTAAGAAGAATGAAACAATCGCGCAACGTTGCCGATGCGCGGGAGATAGAAAAAGAATTACAGGATATTTTTAATGATATACAACGAATACCGGTTATTATGTGCCGTCCCAACATTATCATTGTGTTTGATGAATTGGACAAAGTAGAACCGGGTGACACTAACTCGGAAAAAGAAAACATGCAAACAAAAGCGTCATTGTTTTCTATTGATGCTACGCGGGAGAGGCAAACCGAAATTTTGAAAATTTTATCCAATATGAAATATTTTCTTTCTTCTACCCGCGCGAAATTCATATTCATTGCTGGTCGTGAAATGTACGATATTCATCTGGCCGATGTGTCGGAAAGAAACAATTATATTGGCAGTATTTTTAATGTTGTTATCCTCGTACCAAGTCTTCTCACTGATCATCATACGGGCAAAAAAACATTACCTCAAGAATCGAGTATAGTGTCATTGCCCGAAGAATTTGTTTGTCGCAGGCTTATTCCGCATGATTATCCGGTAGAATCCTATGATTTGGAAAATTATCGAGTGTATTTAGAAAGAGAAATATTTTGTAAAGATACACGACGCGAAGAAATAGGAAAAATAATTGCCATATTGCAGCAATTTATCATTTATCTTGCCCATGTAAGCAAGGGCGCGCCCAAGAAAATGATGCAGCTCTTTGAGTCGTTTGTTGAAATTCGTAATGAAAGGGACGATAAAAAAAATATACTGTTTGTACAACACTATCATAATTCACGGCACTTTTTGTCATTCAACTATTACAAACAATATACGTTAGGTATTATCGCGTATCTGATAACGCCGGTTTTTTACCGTCTCTCTGGAAGTAATATTAAGGAGCACAGTGACAAATTATTGGTGTCGTCATTGCGGTTTGTCGATTTTCTGTTCAAATTTCACAAACATTCTTTTTCATGGAAAATTCTGGATATTTCACCCGAAATGCTGGAAGTAAACCGCGCGCCGGAACTTAAATCGGTTGTCGTGGATTTGCTTAATTATTTGACGCAGATACATATCAACAAGTCCAATTTCAGCCTCTCGGAGTATAAATTCGACAGTTTAATAGCCAATGAGATTTTCGCTATGGCAAAAACGGACGAAGTTTTTTCGGCTCTGTTCAGCTTCTCGCTTGATGAAATGCTGCCATTAAAAAAACATTATCAGGATTTGCTGGAAAAGACCCAGGAAGAATACAGGGATAAAAAGAAATCTTCTGTATTTAAATTTATTGATGCCATTTCTTCATTACAGGTAATGCTGGGCGATTTGTGTTACTACAATGATGAACTCGAAGAAGCGGAAGTATACTATAAAAGCGTAGTACAAGCCTTTCGTAAATCGGAACAAAAAAAAGAAAAAATTACGCTCGAACATTTCTATATATATGTACGCAATATGCTGAGATTGGGGATGATTTATGAAAAACGGAAACAATATGACTTTGCCTACCTGACTTACGGTGATCTTTGTACCCGGATTATTCATGGACGGGATATTCGGATATGTTCGCTACAGCCGCTATATTATGAAGAATTCTCACCCGACAAGAACGATAGGTTCTTTAAGAAAATGACCTATGAGGGATTGAAAATACTTTATTTGCCTTTTATCGCCAAACTACAAATACTTGAATTAAGTCATATAGGTGGAATTACCCGTAATCATTTGGAACGACTGGATAAAGAATTTAAATACCTGACCTATGATATAATCCACGAAGAGGCAAAACTTCTTGAAGCCGAATTTTATTCGCGGGTGGCGGATATTTTGTACTATAAGGATTCGGATTTGAAATGCAAAAAAAATATAAAGAGGATAGAAGATGAAGACAAGTCATATGAAAAGAACGAGAACAAAGATATCTTAACAGATATTTTACCTGAAAATTGTTCTTGCACAGCCTGTTATTACTATCACAAGGCGCTTTCGATTTTGTTAGGTAAACCAGATTTCGATGAACTGAATAAGAAAGGTGGAAATACAGTAATAGAATTACTATGCGCAAGTGTTGAACAACTAAAAAAGAACAATAACAAGAACTACAATATGAAATATTATACGATATTGGCAAGAATACTTTCCGACTGGGGAAATGTATTTTTTTCTTGTGATAGGAAAAATAAGGAAGGTGGATGTTATATCTGTGATGGAAAAAATTGTAATATACGACATACAAATATGTCTGAAGTTATTTTGGAAATATATATTAACTATATAGATTATGAATCAAGAGACGATGACAGAGAAGCTCTTTTAGCTCGCATTAAAAAGCAAGGAGATGATTTTACAAAAATGGAAATCGCCTTTGCAATGTACACAATATCATTGGAATCATATCGCAAAGCCAATCTATATAAACGTTCCGCTTACCAGATATATAAAATGCTCAAATTATTCAAACACTATAAAATTTATAATGATGATTATATCGAAAAATTAAGCAAAAATGCTATTCATTATTTATGGTACGCCAATGAAGATTTAAATGTTATTGAACTCAATAAACGTAAAAAAGATTTTGGTAAAGAGCCGGTTGATAAAATAGTACCTTTGCAAAATCTTTTGGTAGACAGCGAAATTACCAGAATATGGATTACGGTAAAAAAATTAGAATTAAAATCTGTTGAAAACCCAGATGAATTAAAAAAATATTACGATATGCGTATCACCTCGCCTTATAAATTGAATTACAGCATTGAGGAACGTATTTATCGATTGTGGTTGAAATGTAAAATTAATTATAAAGCGTTTGAAATGCTTCTTAAAAATTCAGGAACGGGAGGAGAGTTACAATCTGAAATAGATTTTATTTTGAAAGATAAAAGTTGTAAAAAGACCGCTCAAGAAATTTTTGGAGAATCTTTTGATATTATTCAGGTCTTTGAAAATATTATTGCAGAATCAATCTATTGTTTGACAGACATTGCCCAACTGACAGAAACAATGGACGAAACGTTTGTTTTTACCCATAGTTTTTTGGGTTCAATACATAGACGTCTTTCTTATTGGATAAGGTTGTATGAAACGTATGAAATATATAAAAAAGATAATCCGGATATAGACAAAGTGTCACGGATAGATAAGTATTTAAAACAATATCTTGATGAGGAATGGAGAGAACAGTTATCCGGTTATCGTGAGAACCAACGGGCGTTGTCGCATTACTCCAAATGTCTGGAAATGCACAATGAAGGCAGGGCTTATCATAATATGATAGACACTATGCTCTACCTCAGAGACGATTACAATGACCGTTCAGACCACTTTAATATCGCGGAAGAAAGACACCTTATACTGAATGGGGAAATAGATAGGGAGATTAATGAGATAAAATATCTTTATAATAAATCTAAACTATATAAAATGGATAATTATTATAATCAACAGGACGAGAAAGCGCCTGATATATTGTAACAGCTAAAATTAAAGTATGCAATCTTCTCAGTACTTCCTCAACACTTCAAGCACCGGATGATTTATCCGCTCACTGTTGTTGTACTGCGGAAGATTTTCATGCAGTTTCTCTCCGGTTGAAATTATTCCGAAGTCAAGATTTTTATAGTTCCAGTATGAAAAACCAATCTCCATTTCCTTGAGGACTGAAAGCAGATCGTCATACCAGCGTAGCTGCGATTGAAGCTCGACGGGCGTATAAACGCCGAACTCGTCGCAGATTATCCGCGTATTGTACTTTTTCCTGAATGTATTGACCGGCTCAAATTCCTTTACCAGCCGTTGTCGGTCCCAGACGCCGGCCGACATTGTTAAGCCGTATTTGCGGACAAAACCGGGACCGTAGTCGCCCGGATACGGCCTTACGGTTTTAATTTCAGGATTGCCAATCCACGGCGCGTTCTGGTGGGTGAACAACAGCGGCTCATAAAAATGTACGCAGTAGATCATGTTGTCGTTGTCAAAGGGCGTAAGGCTGTCAAACGTGCTCGGCCAGTTCCACATATTGGAGCCGGTGATTATCGTTGACCGGGGGGCGTGGCGGCGTATTTCGCGGCAGAGCCTGTCTTTCACCTTGTTCCAGATTTCCGCGGTAGGGGCGACCGGCTCGTTGAGCGTTTCAAAGAGAACAAAATCATTATGCGCGTAACGCTCGGCAAGATGGGCCCAGATTTTCTCGGTTTTTTTGATATAAGTGTCATCATCGGAGAAAAGTTTTTGAACGGGACTCTTCGTGGCTTCCGAAAAATCATGTCCCGGACACTCGTGGAGGTCAACTATCAGTTTAAGGCCGTTTTGCCGCGCATACCCTACGGCGCGGTCAAGATTGACCAACCTGTTTTCGACAGGCTTTTCTTCTTCGGTGAAAAACAGGTAGGAGTCAACGGGAACCCGAACATGATCAAAACCCCAGTTTTTTACATAGGCAAAGTCCCCGGCGCCGATGAAAGTTTCCATGTGCCGGTCTATTCCCGGAAATTTATCAGGGTCTTTTTCCTGTATCGCGTCTATTTGGCTGAGCCAGCCGCCCATATTTATTCCGCGCATGCGGGACATATCATTTTCCTCCTGTTATGAGTATACTCTGCATTATGAATCGAATCCATATCAATCAATTAGGCTATAGATCAAACGACCCCAAAAGAGCCGTTATAACCATGAACGCTCCCCATGATGATGCCGGGAAGGATTTCAGTATTGTCCGCGTATCGGATGAAGCGCTTGCCTACAACGGAACGGCGGGCGAACCTGTTTCAGATTCCGCGTCGCGGGACACGGTACGCATAGCCGATTTTTCCGGTTTTACCACGGCGGGGGAATATGTTGTTTGTTCAGGCGCGTCGCGTTCCTTTCCGTTTATAATCGGCGATAATCCCTATGCGGGTTTGCGCGCCGCGTTGCTGGATATGTTTCATTATCAAAAATGCGGCGTTGACCTTGAATGTGGTTTATGGTCTCACTCCGCATGTCATATAACGCCCGCGACAATTTACGGAACAGACAAGAAGAAAGATGTTTCGGGCGGCTGGCATGACGCGGGCGATTACGGACGCTACATTGTCCCCGCCGCCAAAACAGTCGCCGATTTACTGTGGGCGCATAAACTCTCCGCCAATCCTGACGCGCGGCTTTTGGATATTGTCTGGTTTGAAATTGAATGGATGTTAAAGATGCAGGATGAGGAATCAGGCGGCGTTTACCACAAGGTAAGCTGTGAAAAATTTAACGCGTTGGATGAAATGCCGCATGATGAACATGGCGAATTGTTTTTATCGCCCATTTCGGCAACGGCAACCGCCGACTTTGCCGCTTCTATGGCGTTCGCGTCGCGTTTTTATCCCGCTCATAAAGATACCTTGCTCAACGCGGCATGGCGCGCGTGGAACTGGTGCCGCACGCATCCCGACACGGAGGGTTTTATCAATCCTCCCGGCATAAGCACCGGCATTTACGGGGATGACGACAGCAGGGATGAGCGTTTTTGGGCGGCGTGCGTGTTATTTGCCGCGACCGGGGATGAAACCTGCCACGCTTATATTAAATCATGCGGGCTTTTTACCGAAGAATGCCGCGCCGATGTTTTGTTCCCTTTCGGTCTGGGTTGGGGTAATGTAGAAACATACGGGCTTATAGAGTACCTTTTACACGCTGACGGTAAAACGGATGACGGCGTAACGCGGCAGATGAAGGATAA
>JGI20170J14366_1000755_pt1 | contig 13967 bp, 13 predicted proteins | sample TergutNc150P3_FD_14366 | JGI IMG/M metagenome (IMG submission 14366) | reverse complement strand
TCCTATGGTAGTCGCTATGGGCGCCGATGAAATGTCAGCGAGAATCAGGGAAATAGCGAAGGAACACGATGTTCCGCTCGTGGAAAACAAACCGCTCGCGTGGGCGCTTTACCGTGAAACCGAAGTGGGAGAAATTATCCCCGACGCGTACTGGAATACGGTGGCTGTAATATTAAGCAAGGTTTGGTATTTGAATGAAGAAAGACGCAGGAGGCTTAGCGCGTAATGGGAGGTGTAAATGGCTGATGCCGCTTTAGGCGCTGAAGGAACGCAGCCTGGTAATTTTATAAGCTTTTTCAAAGAAAGCGTTCCCGCAATTGCCGTAATTGTAATTGTCGTTATGCTGATTTTACCGCTTCCGACATTCTTGCTTGACGCCCTTATGGCGATGAACCTTATGCTTTCCCTTTTGATTCTGCTTATAGTCCTTTACACCAAAAAACCGACGGAATTCAGCCTTTTCCCGACAATGCTTCTTGTCGCTACCGTATTCTCCCTTGCTTTGAATGTTTCTTCCACACGGCTTATTTTAAGGGACGGAATTGGTTTTAAAGGCCAAATGGTAAGGGCGTTTTCCCGGTTTGTAGTAGGAGTTTCCGGCAACGAAGGCCTTGTTATCGGGTTTATTATTTTTATAATTATAATCGCGGTTCAGGCGGTTGTTATTACAAAGGGCGCGACCCGTGTTTCGGAAGTCGCGGCTCGCTTTACGTTGGACAGTATGCAGGTAAAGATGATGGCTGTAGAGACAGAATACAGTTCAGGTTCCATTACCGAAGAAGAATCTCAAAGAAGAAAAAGAGAAATTCAAAAAGAATCCGATTTTTACGGATCAATGGACGGAGCGAGTAAATTTATTTCCGGCAACGTGAAAATTGGAATTCTTATAACCGTAATAAATGTGCTTGGCGGAATTATTGTCGGAATGTCGCTTCACGGCGAGTCGTTGTCCGCCGCTGCTAACAACTATGTAAGCCTCGCGATCGGGGACGGACTTGTTTCCCAGTTTCCCGCCCTGTTAATTTCTACCGCTATGGGTATTGTTGTAACAAGGGCCGCCGCGGCAGGCAGTCTGCCCGAACAATTAATGGAGCAAATTTTCTACAAGGGCGCGATAGTCTACTGGATCTGCGCCGCTGTTCTTTTGTTCCTTGCTATACTGCCGGGTTTCCCGTGGAAAGTACTTATTCCTATGGCGGCTATTGTCGCCTCTCACGCGTATAGAATGGGAAGACAGCAGAAGAAGGACGCAAGCTTTAACGAGATGATGGCGAAATCAAAAGAGAAAAAGGACGAGAAAGCGGGAGAAATTTCTCCCGTTGTTCCGCTTGACGCCCTTTCTCTGGAACTCGGTTACGGGCTTGTCCCGCTTGTCGAAAAAGAAAAAGGAGCGGAACTTCTTGAAAGAGTGCAGGGCGTAAGGCGGCAGTCTGCCCTTGACCTTGGGCTTGTTATTCCAAAGGTAAGGATTATTGACAATTCGGTATTGGAACCTTCTGAATATTGTTTCAAAATTAAGGGAGTGGAATCGGGCAAGGGAAAAATCCGCATAGGTTATTACCTTTGCATAAACCCGGGGACAGTAACAACCGAAATGGCAGGCGAGAAAACGGTAGATCCGGCTTTCGGGCTTCCGGCAATCTGGATAGATCAGGAAAAGAGGGACGAAGCGGAACGCTGCGGCTATACGGTAGTAGACCCGCCGTCTATAATTGCGACTCACTTAACCGAGATTATCCGCCGCCACGCCGCGGAAATCCTCGGACTTCAGGACACCCAGGCTATTCTGGATACTCTGCGCAAAGAGTACCCGGCTGTTGTCGAGGAAGTTTTAAGGGAAGGCAAGGGATTGAGGATCACGGAGATACAAAAGATACTCCACGGCCTGTTACGCGAAAGAGTTTCAATCCGCAATATGGTATCCATTCTGGAATCCATTGCCGATTACGCGCCTGTGTCAAAAAATATCTGGTTCCTTACGGAAAAAGCCCGGCAAGCGCTTGCCAGCCAGATATGCAGCCAGTATGCCGACGACGACCGCAAACTTCGCGTTCTTACGATTGATCCTGCGCTTGAACAAAAGCTCATTGACAGTAAATATGAGACACCGTCCGGGATTGCATCCGCTCTGGATCCTCCCTCTCATAAAATGTGGATCAACGCCGTAAGCAAAGCTGTAGCGGCAGTTAAGGAAAAGGGTTGGATGCCTGTTGTGCTTTGTTCCGAGCAGGCGCGTTTCCTTGTCAAGAATTCAACGGATCGCGAATTGCCGGATTTGGCGGTATTGTCCGTACCGGAAATAGTGCCGGAAGTAATTCCGGAAGCGGTTGGAATGATACGGATAGAAAATAATTCAACGGAGTAATGATTATGGAAATGTATTATGAAAAAGGGCTGAACAGAATGGACTGCGAATTGAAAATCGCCGAGAAATACAAACGCCCTTTTCATATCCTAAGCGAAAAAGAAATAAAAATAGGCGGATTTATGGGCCTTTTTTCAAAGTCCGGCGTAGAAGTGGGATTCTACTTTTCTCCGACTCCTTATAAAAACCCTTCATGGGGGAACAGGGTATACGAAACATCGAATAACCCCGCCGCTCTGGAAGAAGAAAAAAGGAAAGTAATTGCCGCCGCCGGAAAAAGTTATGATCAGACGGTTGTTAATTCCCGCGACGCGGCTCAGCAAATCTTAAATACAATAAATGATTCGATAAATGAAATAAAAGAAAAAATCGCCGTCGGCGCGGGCAAGGATGAACACCCTGCGTTTATCCGCGCCGAAGAACTGCTTAAAACAAATGATTTTTCCGAAAAATATACCGCCGGAATTCTGGAAAGGCTGAGAAAAGAAATGCCTTTTGACACGTTGGATGATCCCGACGCTGTACAGGAAAAAATGCTTGAATGGATAGGAGAGAGCATCCATATTTATAAGGAAGAAGCCTCTTCTCAAAAGCCGAGGGTAATGGTTCTTGTCGGTCCTACAGGAGTAGGTAAAACCACCACAATTTCAAAGCTCGCGGCGATTTTCGGGATAGAAAGAGAAGGAATTCCGGCTGTTGAAGTGCGTATGATAACTATAGACCTTTTTCGTATCGGCGCGAAAGAACAGCTTGAAAAAACGGGCAACCTTATGCAGATTCCCGTATTAAGCGCGGACAGCAAAATGGCGTTAAGAAAAGAAATTGCGCTTCATTCTGAGTATGTTGATCTTTTTTTGGTCGATACTATAGGAAACAGCCCAAGAGACGCGGCGAAGTTAGGCACAATGAAGGAAATTCTTGACGGTTGCGGAAGGGGAGCGGAATATCATTTGGTTATCTCGGCGGGAACCAAAACCAGCGATATAGAGGAAATCTTGCGTCAATTTGAGCCTTTTAATTACAGATCAGTAATACTTACAAAACTGGACGAGACAGACCATATCGGCAATATAATATCCGCTCTTTCCGCAAAGAATAAACCTGTTTCATATATTACAGACGGACAGAAAGTTCCTGTTGATATCAGGAAAGCGTCTGTAGTGCGCTTTTTGATCAATCTTGACGGTTTTAAGGTTGATCGTGAAAAAATAGAAAAACGCTTCCCTTCGGGAGAAGCGGATCAGTTTAAATGGTAGGATTGGAGAAATAATATGGAAGACCAAGCGGAAAAATTGCGGGAAATAATGAAGCGCAAAAGAGAAGGGGCTGTTGTTACGGCAAAAACCGTTCCGGCCGCTAAGCCAAGCGTAAAAAGCGCCGAAAAGCCGCGTATTATAACAGTTACTTCCGGCAAGGGCGGAGTCGGGAAAACAAACCTTTCCGTAAACATGGCGCTGGCGTTCGCGAGAATAGGAAAAAGAGTAATAGTTATGGACGCGGATTTGGGCCTTGCCAATGTTAATGTTATGCTCAATATGATTCCGAAATACAACCTTTACCATGTGATTAAAAAACAAAAAACAATAAGGGAAATTCTTGTGGAGACTGAATACGGAATTTCCATTGTAGCCGGCGCTTCCGGTTTTTCACAGATTGCCAATCTGGGAGAGGAAGACAGAAAAGACTTTATCAAGGAACTTGACTCGCTTTCCAACGCGGATATTATTATTATAGACACAAGCGCCGGTGTTTCAAGCAATGTTCTTGATTTTATCGCCGCCGCGGATGACGCTGTAATTATTACCACTCCCGAACCTACCGCTATTACCGACGCTTACGGTATTATAAAAATTATCGCTACAGAGTATGATTCCCTTAACATGGGGTTAAAACTTGTTGTCAACCGCGCGAAAGGAGCGGCAGAAGCGAAAAGCGTCGCCGACAGGATGATCAATATTTCAGGCCAGTTCCTGAATTTAAAAGTGGATTATTTAGGGTTTATCTACGATGATACATCTGTCCCTCACGCGGTTATAAGGCAAAAACCTTTTATGGTGGTAGACCCGAAATGCAAGGCAAGCATTTGCGTTCAGCATATTGTAGAACGCATGGATAGAAACAAACACGGGGAATCGCACGGTTTCGGGGCAATGCTTAAAAGATTTTTCGGCCGTTCGCCGGAAACAATATAAAGAGGTAAAATGTGGCCAATATAAAGTGGGGAATAACATTAGGCGCAATCGCGGCGATTATTTCTATGATACTTGGCGTTATTTCCGGCGTTGTTATAACTTATATTCTTGTAAGGGCAATAGTATTTTTATTTGTATTTTTCGCGTTGGGTTCCGGCGCCCGTGTAGTGTTAAATAGTTTTTTACCCGAACTTATGTATATTGATGATGAACCGGATTCAAAGCTCAACTTAGATCCGGAACCGCCGCCCAGTTCGCAGATAAATATCACTCTGGGCGGTATGGGCGATTATGCCGTGCCGGAAATGTACAGGAATTCCGAAGATTCACAAGAATTGGGTAATATAGAAGACCTTATTTCAGGAAATTTTAAGATACGTTCCACGGTTAACAGCGAAGATGACGCGGATTTTGCACCCCGGGAACGCGGTTCAGAGGGTATAGACCAAAATGGGCAAGATGATTATAATATTAAAAGGGATAGCTTTAGCTCTATGCCTCAGGAGTTTGTAAGTTTCCAAGGGTCGGAACCTGAGCCGGAGCCCGAGGCTTCCAAGCCTGAAGAGTTTGAGAAACCGGCTTTTACCCCGGTTTTCGGAAGTGATTCGGACGATTTGGAAACACTGCCTGATTTGGGGGCTATGGCGAATGTTTTTTCAACCGGTTTTGATGATGATATAGAGACTACGATTATGCCGCAGGTGGGAGGAATTGAAGGAATTGAAGGAGATGAGGCGGAATCTTCGCAAACGCAGTATAATAAGGGTAATAAGTCTCAGCAGTTAGAGGGAGATTTTAATCCCCAGGAACTGGCGCAAGGAATTAGAACAGTGTTAAGTAAAGATCAAGGTAGGTAGGTTTGGGAATGCCGGAACAGAAGACAGAAGAGGAACTGTGGCAAGAGTACCGCAAAACAAGAGACCCTAAAATAAGGGAAGCCTTTATTAAACAATACGCTCCGCTTGTAAAGTATGTAGCCGGCAGAGTCGCCGTAGGAATGCCCAATAATGTTGAGTTTGATGATCTTGTAGGTTTCGGGGTTTTCGGGCTTATCGACGCGATAGAAAAATACGATACGGAAAAAAATGTTAAGTTTAAAACCTATGCTGTTACGCGCATACGAGGCGCCATTTTTGACGAACTGCGCCTTATAGACTGGGTGCCGCGCTCGGTAAGGCAGAAAACCCGCGAAGTGGAAACAACCATTTCATCTTTGGAAGCCCAGCTTGGCAGAACGGCGTCGGATCAGGAAATAGCTAGCGCTATGGGCCTTGATGAATCCGAATATTTAAAGGTTATTCAGAAAATTTCCGGTACTTCCATTATATCACTTAACGATTTATGGTATTCAGGCGACGAAAACGACAAAGTTTCAATCGGAGACAGCATAGAATCTCCTTCCAGCCTTAATCCCGATGTAATGGTAGTAAATGATGAAATCCGCCGCGTAATTGTAGACGCGATTAACGAACTGCCGGAAAAAGAAAAGAAAATACTTGTTTTGTATTATTACGAAGATTTAACGTTAAAAGACATAGGCCGTGTGCTTCAGGTAACTGAATCGCGCGTTTCACAACTTCATACAAAAGCTGTCTTACACTTAAGATCCAAATTAACGAATATCCGTAAAGGTATAGTATGATTGATTTTGTCCAGTTGCAGAAAATTGTAAAAGAGCATCTGGAACAGGATCGGGCAATCAGAACTGTAGACGCGTCCGGCCCTACACTTGAAGCTGCGGTAAACGAAGCCGCCGCCATGCTTGATACGTCTGTCCGCCGCCTTGAATATGAAATAATCGAAAGAGGTTCGTCCGGTTTTATGGGCGCGGGTAAAAAAGACTGGTTAATCCGCGCTTATGAACACGCCCGCGTTAAAAAAGTTGTATTGTCGGAAGAAGAACAAGCCGAAGATGCGGCGTCCGACGCGCCTGTAATAATCGACAAAGACGGAAACGCTTTTGTGCAGCGTTGGCCGAACGGTGTTTTCCTTAAAGTTACTCCCCCTGTTGGCAAGGGCAAAAGAGCCAATCAAACTAATGCCCTGCACGCTCTAAGCGCGAAAGATATTGATGAATTTGATATGGACATTGTTGAGAAATTGGTAGATAGGGCGGAAGGCGTATATGTCAAAGTAGCGGAATACGAGCATAAACCGCAGAACGACAGTACGGGTTCTGTAGTTGTAGATGACAATGAAATGAGAGTTACCATGATTGTGACGCCTCCCGGAGACGGCGGTTGTGACATGACGCTGGAAGGTTATCATAGTCTGCTTGTTCAGAACAGGGTTTACAACGGGGTAAAGGAAGAATATTTATCTGAATTTGCGGACAGCCCCGTTTACAGGGAACATGTGGAAGTCGCCGAGGGAATAAGGCCTGTCAACGGCAAAGATGCGTATATTAAATATAACTTTGAAACCGATCAAACAAAGATATCGTTAAAAGAGGGAGCAAACGGCAAGGTTAATTTTAAAGAACTCAATATTATTCAAAACGTCGTGATGGATCAGGTTCTCGCTACAAAAATACCGCCGGAAGACGGCGTAGACGGTAAAACCGTTACGGGAAAAATACTTCCCGCCAAAGCCGGAAGCGATATTCCCATGCCTATCGGAAACAATGTGAAAGTCGGCGATAATGATGATACCATTGTCGCGACTATTAACGGACAGGTAATAATAGCGAACGGCAAGATTAATGTTGAGCCTGTCCTGACAGTAGAAGGCGATGTAAACCTGAAGACCGGAAATATTATTTTCCTTGGAACGGTTATTATCGGCGGAAATGTGGAGGACGGATTCTCTGTAAAAGCGGACGGAAATATTGAAGTAAAAGGGACGGTATCAAAAGCCGAATTGGACGCGGAAGGCGACATTATTATTTATCAGGGTATAAACGGCAAGGGCGGCGGCAAAGTTCGCGCCGGAAAATCTCTTTGGTCTCGTTTTATTGAAAACGCGAATATAGAGGTTGGAAACATGGTAGTTGTTACCGACGGTATTATCAACTCCTTTGTAGACGCCGTTAAGAGCATTGTCTGTATGGGCAAACGCGCGAATATTATGGGCGGCCGCCTGCGCGCCGGAGAAGAGATAAGCGCTAATGTTCTAGGTAATCCGACAAGCGGAACAGAAACAATTTGTGAAGTAGGGTTTGATCCAAAGAGCAAAGTGGAATTGGAAAAACTTACGGCCCAAAAAGCAACTTCCTCTGAAGAACTTGACACTGTAAAAATGGATCTTCAGACTTTAATTAATACAAAGAAACAACGCAAGACGCTTCCGGAAGAAAAAGAAGCCTATATGCAGGAATTAATGGAAAGGCGTCAGATTTTAACCGAAGAATTGAGAAAGATAGAAGAAAGAATCGAAAAACTGCAGGAATACATGAATAGCATACAGACCCGCGGAAAAGTATCCGCCGCGAAAAAAGTGTATCCTGGCGTGAAAATAATGATTCGTGATGTGAAAGAGGATGTCCGTACCGATTACCGCGCTACAACCTTTATTTTGGAAAACGGCCTTATCAGAGTATCCCCGTATGAGGAACCGAACGAGATGGCCCAAAAGGGACTAGATGGCTATAGCTCCCATTGATCTTCAAACATTATTTACCCAACTGGATAAGGTTGCCAAAACTCAATCCTCCCAACGGGAGAGTCAGGTAATTCAACAGGCGGTGCAAAGCGTTCAGCATCAGCGTAAAACAGAAGAACAGATTGAACAGGTGAACGAAGCCCAAAATATGGGGGAAGGCGTAGAAAAAGTGGGCGATAAAAAACATGGGGAACAAGGTGAAGGGAAGAAGAAGGGCAGGGGACAGACTGAAAAAAAAGATGAAGATCAACCCTCTGTATTAAGAGATCCAAGTTTGGGAAAAAAGATAGACATAAGCCTATGAATAATAATATACCGTTAATTATATCAATTTCTTGTATTGTCTTCTGTTTGTTTTTTTTCTTTTATGTTAAATGGTATATAAAGCGCAAGACTTCCGCCTCGGAACTTTTGGCTGAGTACAGATCCGAAGTTTACAGATTAAACGCCGATATTAACGCTGTAACAGACAGAGATTTAATGTTGGTGGAAGATCGAATAAAAAAATTAAAAGAAATTCTGGAAGACACGGACAAGCGGATTAAGGTTTATGTGCAGGAACTTGACCGCAGCCGCTCAGGAGAAGCGCTTTATACAAGTCTTGGCAGAGGAATACGCGCCGCGTTAAAAACCTCGCCGGAAACTCAACCTGCTTCCGCTCCCGCTCCCGCCCCTGAGCGTGCCCCCGAACTAAGCGCGCAAATGCCGAAATTAACGATTGTCCGGCAGGAGAAAACAGCCGTTGATTCTCTTGTTCAGGCATTATCTGCGTTTTCCGAGCCGAAACCTCCTTCCAAACGGCAAATTCGCGCGCAAATTGAAGAATTGGTTAAGGAAGGGCTTTCTCCGGCGGATATCGCGGCGCGTCTTGATATCAGTATCGCGGAAGTTGATCTTGTAATGAATATATTGAACAGCAAGAAAAAATAGTATTGAATATTATTAATTAATTATGCACACTTAACCATGAATAAAAAATCGGTGTTTTTACTTTTGATTTTTCTGGTTTCTTTTTCTCTTTTCGCGGAAGGGGAAAACCTTACTCTTAAAATCGCTGTAATGGGCCCCGGTGATGATCTGTATTTTTGGTGGGGGCATATCGCTCTGGTTATTGAAGATTCAGATGAAGGTACAAGCCGTTTTTATGATTACGGACTTTTTTCTTTTGAGAGTCAAAATTTTTATTATAACTTTGCTTTTGGAAGGCTTCTTTACAGCTGCGGAGTTTCTCCGACAAAATGGGATATTAATTACTATATTAGTCATAACCGCGATATTGTTTTTTACACATTGAATGTTTCCCCGGAAAACCGTAAAAAAGTTCGTGATTTCGCGGAGTTAAATGTTCTTCCGGAGAACAAGGATTATTATTATCATCATTTCAGGGATAATTGTTCTACAAGAATTCGCGATATAATTGATCTCGCGACAGACGGTCAGTTTAAGGCGCAGTACGGAGACGCTCCGGGCCGTTTTACCTATCGCCAGCATGTGCGCCGCCACACATGGTTTATGCCTCCTGTTGACTGGATACTTAATTTTTTGATGGGGCAGGTTATTGACACCCCCGCTACAATTTGGGAAGAAATGTTTCTTCCTTCCGAGGTAGGGAAGCGGATAATAAATTTTTGGTATACCAACGCGAACGGCGAAAAACAAAAACTTGTAACTTCTGTTGATACTGTTTACAAATCGCAGGGCCGTCCAATAGTTTTGGATACTCCCAGAAAACAATGGCCAAGGGAATTGGCGTTTAGTCTTGTGTTATCTGTTATTTTTGCCTTTTTCTTTTTTTTACAGAAAAAAAATTACCGCGCAGGAAAGATACTGACCGGCATCAGCATGAGCCTGGCAGGATTTATTTTTGGTATCGCCGGATTGCTTCTTTATTTTATGAATCTTTTTACCAATCATGATTATACTTTTCAAAATTATAATATGCTCTTTGGAACCCCGCTGCTTCTTGCGGCAATTCCATTGGGCATTTATTACGCGTTTACAAAGGACGCGAAAAAGCAAATATATTATAACGCGTTACTAAGGCTTATCTGGCTGATTACCTTGCTTGGAATATTAATTTCCATGGCGATAAAGTTGCTTCCTGCGGTTTATCAGCAGAACCTTACCGACCAGATGCTGATGCTTCCTATCGCGCTTTTATTTGCTTTCCAGCCTGCCGGTCTGCGTGAAGTATGGGAAAGGTATATAGTGGGATTTTTCAATAAGAAAAAGGCAAAAAAAGGTGCATAATGGGCAGTTCGGTAGAATGGCGGGATATAACCTATAACGAGACATTTGATGAAGAGATCAGGGCTCTTACCCGCCGTTGTAAATCAGACCCAGACTGTAAAGTTGAAGAGATAGAGGGAATTTTGAACTCCCTGTATATCATGGAAGGCGCTGACCAAATCGGCCGAGGTAGCCTTCAGGACACGATTTTATCCGCCAGAATAGCCGCCTACGAGCATTTTATAGCCCAATGGAAAGCCGATCTTTGTAAAAAATAAAGTTTTTTTCTTATTCTTTGTAACCTTTTTCCTTAAGTATGGTTGTATAGATAGCAAACTAATGTTATATCATGTTCCTCCTATTTCTCCTTTTCCCCGGAGTTACTCCTTTCTCCGGGGTTTTTTTTGCCTGTTTTAAAGGATTTAGGCGTAAAACCTCAAAAAATGAAATGTTACCGAATACTATTGACAATTTTGACAAAAATATATAGACTTTCTATAAATTCATCAAAGTTCGCCGAATTTTGATGCTTTTTTATCCCCTGTAGCTCAGCTGGCAGAGCAAGTGGCTGTTAACCACTGGGTCCGTGGTCCGAATCCGCGCGGGGGAGCAACTTCTGGTACGTAGAAAGCGTGTAGATGAACAAAGTAACGCTCTGGTTATAATTTCACCCCAACCCTCAAAGGCATAACCTTCTCCAGAAAATTCGCGTATATCTCCCAAGAATATGCGCCGTAGCCTCCCGCGGTAATCCAAGCGGTGGGGATATGCCTTTCCTGTAAAAAATTGTAAACAAGCATATCCCTTTCCAATAACGCCTCTTTCGTAAGCTGAAGAGGTTTTGTCGAAAGAAGCTCGTCCTTCTCGTAGGGATCAACGCCGCCGACTACCAGAGCGATATCAGGTTTTGGAAGAAGTTTTTCCAACCGGGAAAGACCTTCCGCCAGACGGGGGTTATAATCAGCGTCTCCGCCTTCGGGAATGCCGATATCAATGTCACTGGGCGTGTATGAAGGATTAAAGTTTGTGGAAATCGAGGGATCGTAGACGGTCTTGGGATCATATTCCGGCGCATCTAACGGCCAGCCTCTTTCCATGTGGATGCTCAAGGTACGGATAGAAGAATCTCCCCATGTAAGCGCTGCGGTTCCGTCGCCTTTATGAGCGTCGGTATCCACAACCCAGGTCGCGCGTATGCGGTTTTCTGCCTGCAATTTACGTAACGCGATAACTATGTCGTTAATTACGCAAAATCCGTTGCCAAAATCTCTTTGGGCGTGATGGCTTCCGCCGCCGAGAAAAAAGGCAAAGCCTGTCTGTTCCGCATTGTTATGAAGTTCAAGCGCGGTAAGGCAGCAAGTGTAAGTTCCGCCTGTGCTTATGAGAGATTGAGTAAAAAAATCTTTTAAGGGGTGGGTGAGTTTGTCAGGCTGCCAGCGGTCAAAACTGCCGTCAGGTTTAACAAGCTCATAAGCGATAATAACTTCTTTTTCAACGCCGTCAGGAGAATAAAGCCGCTCCACAAAACCGGGAGAGTGTACTCGGAGCAGATCCTCCCGTGTAATTTCCTTAAAAAATTCAGGGCCGCGAAGCCATAAAGTTTCGGGAATATCTTTTAAAACGCCTTTTTTAAGGGCGTCGAGTGTCATTTTATGTTTATCAACTATTGGAATGGAAATTCCATAATCGCTCATATTAAGAGTCGTTAAAGGGTTATAAAGGATCATAAGATAAATTATAATATAAAACGGTTATAACGGATATAACAATTATTGTTGTATTAATAGATATATACACAGGAGACATCGATAAAGAAGGAAATTCTTTGCTTGATAACATTGTCTCATTAGCCCTTTTCCTTCCAAGCTTAGCGGTTTCATGGAGAAGAATGCACGATGTAGGGAAATCGGGATTTTTCAGTTTTGTTCCAATTTATAATCTTATTCTTTCTTTGCGGCAGGGGGAAACAGGGCCGAACGAATACGGACCGGATCCGATAGAAAGCCAGACAGACGTAAATTAAATTACAGGATTATCAACTTCAACCTTATCAACCTGCTGATAGGGCGCAAGGGTTGAAACCATGCGCACCGGGGCGGAAGATTTATTGATCACATAATGAACCTCGTTAGGCTCTATGTGTATGAGCTGACCGGGGTTTAATATGTGCGGCGTTCCGTCCACAACGATGGTAACGGTTCCCTCAAGGATAAAAAAGTTTTCTTCCATAACCTTGTGGTAATGGGCTCGGAAATCCTGGCCGGGCATGAATTGTACAAGGGCAAAATTACTCCGAGGCCCCTGCATAAGGTACTTGGGCCCTGAGTCCCCGAATCTGTATTCTTTGTCTTTCTCGTCAACAATAAACACGCAAGTCCTCCGTTAAATTCCGGGCGCTAGCCACATGTATTTGGTTACTTTTTCATCGCTCAGCCGAAGCTGTGCGGCGTAAGCGGCTTTCCATTTCTCGAACGCCGTCTCATATACTTCCCTGTTTCTTTTGTTAGGTGTAAATATATGTTCCGTCTTTACCAGTTTGCGGGCGGCTTCCTTAACGTCAGGATACAGCCCGATGCCTTTGCCTGCCATGATGGCGGCTCCAAGCGCTGTGGCTTCTTTTACTACAGGGACTTCCACTGGAATGCCGATTACGTCCGCCAGTATCTGCGACCAAAGGACGCTCTTGGAAGAGCCGCCGGCGAACACTATTTTATCGGGAATGTTGCCGGTCGCTTCTTCAACTAACTTAAGATGACCCAAAGTTACAAGAACCGTGTTTTCCATAATCGCGCGGTAGAATGTAAACTTGTTGTATTTTTCAGGGTTAAGATCAAAGTTAAAAAACCCGGGGGCGGCGTGTTTCCAGTTAATATAGTTCATTATATCCGAGAAGGTGCAGATCATGCCGTAACTTCCGGCGGGAACACTCGCCGCCGCTTTGTCCATAAGCGAGTATGGGTCGGTGCGCTGTTCGGCGGCTATGTACTTTTCCTCGGCGCAGAAAGCGTCTCTGTACCAACGCATCACTATTCCGGGATTGAAAGCTAGCGCCTCGTATTGCCACAGATTGTCAATGGCGTGGCAGTTTATCCGCACATCGCATTTATCGGAGCATTTGGCTTTATCGGTGTTGTACTCATATTGCCAGAAACTGCCGCCGAAAACGACAGCCTCGTTAGGCTCAACAATTCCCACCCCGACAGTGCCAAGCTGACAGTCTCCGCCGCCTACGACAAGCGGAGTGCCTTCAAGCAGTCCTGTCTGAGCAGCGCCTGTTTTGGATACTTTGGCGACGGCTGTTCCGCATTCCAATACATCGGGTAAAATATCGTCACGTAACCCGCAGCGTTGGGCTATGCTTTTATCCCATGTTCTTGTTTTAAGGTTAAAAAGCCCTGTGGTTGAGCCGTTGCTTGGTTCTACAGCCAATACGCCTGAAAGTTTATAAATAATCCAGTCGTTAAACATACCGATACGGGCTATTCTGGCGTAAATATCGGGAATGTTGTTTTTTACCCATAACAGCCTGGGCAAAGCTCCAAGCGCGAAAGTTTGGCCAGATTCCATGTACAATTCACGCT
>JGI20170J14366_1000753_pt1 | contig 13979 bp, 13 predicted proteins | sample TergutNc150P3_FD_14366 | JGI IMG/M metagenome (IMG submission 14366) | reverse complement strand
ATCACATCCAGGACTTTAAAGGAGAGAGCTATGGAAATTACTGATATTAGGGTCCGAAAGGTGGCCGGGGGCGGAAAGCCTAAAGCCTATGTAACAGTCACGTTTGACGATTGCTTTGTTGTTCACAACATAAAGATTATTGAGGGTAAAACAGGAGTTTTTATAGCTATGCCCAGTCGAAAGACGAGGGCGGGCGAATATAAAGATGTCGCTCATCCTATTCATCCCGAATTTAGGGCTGAACTGCAGAGACGTATCTTGGAAAAATACGATTCAGGCGATGTAGACACCGTCCCCGAAAACTCGGACGACATTTAGTTCTTAAATGAATCTGAAGAAAATCGCTTTACACTTGATTCTTTTCGGTGTTTTTAGTAAACTTACCGAAAAATGGGATGTCGGCAAGTGGTAAGCCACCGGTCTTTGGAGCCGGTATTCACAGGTTCGAATCCTGTCGTCCCAGATAGGGTTTAGTCCCATTTATATTTTATTGAGGTAGTGTATGAGCAATGTTGTATTAAAGGCAAAAAGCCGCCAAAAACAAGGTTCCGCCGAATCACGCAGGATAAGGAAAACCGGAAGGATTCCCGCTGTCCTCTACGGAAGGTCAGTTAAAGCCCTTTCCATAGATTTGGATTCCAGTGAATTTATTAAAGGTACAAAAGGTATTTCTGAAAGTACAATTGTAAAAGTAGAAGTAGACGGTAAAACATACGATGCTTTTGTAAAGGATACCCAGCGGAATATTATCGACGGTAATATTCTTCATATTGATTTTTATGAAGTAGAAAGCGGAGTCGCCTTGCGCGCGAAAGTTTCCCTTGTTTTCCACGGAAACCCCATCGGCGTACGAGACGGCGGTATGCTTGAAACTCCCTTGCATGAAATTGAAGTTGAATGTCTTCCTAAAGACCTTCCCGAAAGAATCGAGATTGATATTTCCGGTCTTAAAGCCAACCAATCCATGCACGTCAGGGACATCCCCCTTGCCGCGGGAGTTAAACTTCATACAAACCCGGATCAGGTTTTCGCGTTGGTGAAATTCGCCAAGGTTGAAGTTGTTGCGCCTACCGCCGCGGAGACTGCCGCAGCCGATGCCGCCGCCGCAGGAGCAGCCGGAGCCGCGCCTGCAGCAGGAGCAGCCGGAGCCGCGCCTGCTGCCGGAGCCGCAGGGGACAAGAAAGCGCCTGCCGCAGGAGACAAGAAAGCTCCCGGAGCAGGGGAGAAAAAATAACCTATCGGCTCTCAATTTGAAAATAATGTTTCTTCTTGCATAAAAGACTGTCCTGCGGGGGCAGTCTTTTTAATTGCCGTTTCAGGCGGCGCTGACTCAATGGCTCTGCTTGCGGCGTTACTCGCTCTTAAGGAAAGCGGAGTTATCGGCAAGGACGCGCTTTATTGCCTCCATGTTGAACACGGTATCCGCCCTGCGGAAGAAAGCCAAGGCGATGCCGAGTTTGTAAGTAAGTTTTGTAAAAACAGCGGTATTGAGTGCCGTGTAAAAAATATTCCGCAGGGCAAAATAGCCGCTTTCGCGCAAAAGAAGGGAATCGGCATAGAAGCCGCCGCCCGCTTTTTCCGCCACAGAGCGTTTTCCAAAGAGGCAAACTTGTTAGGTGAAAAGACAATTATTCTGCTTGCCCATACAAAAGACGATCTTCTGGAGACCGCTTTAATGCGTATCTTGCGCGGAGCAGGCAGCGCCGGTCTTGCCGCCATGCCTGAAAAGCGCGGACGTCTTCTTCGGCCGCTTTTAAAAATGACCCGCGCCGATGTTATTGAATATTTAAAAGAAAAAAATATAAGTTGGCGCGAGGACTCCACAAATACCGATGAAAAGTACCTTCGCAATCGTATACGCCGCTCTCTTATTCCGCTGTTAAATGAAGCATTCCCCTCATGGAAAAGCGGAGTTTTCGGTATGGCGCAAACGCAGTCGCTTACGGCGGAATTTATTAAAAGCGAAGCCGCAGACCGCATAAAATGGATGGATATTTCACGTAACGCCAAATCTCATGTCTCTTTTTCTACAAAAGCCGAAAATTTTTTTGCTCAAGATCAAATTATCCGAGAAGAAGCCGTGTTTCTGGCTATAGACGAATTACTGAAAAATAAGAAAAATCCCCGACCTGTGAAACGCGCAGTTGTAAGGAGTTTTTGCGAAAGGAAGGTAAACGCCGCAGACCTTGGAACGGTAAAAATCCGCCTTGATGGGGATAAAATCATTCTATCCCGTACGCAAAAAGAATACTTTGAAAAAGGGGTTTCTCGTTCGTTGTATGTATGTTAAATAATGTGCTATACTAAATGAAAAAGAGGTGGAAAAATGAGTGAAAGAATATTTGAAGAAGTGGCTGTAATTATAAAGAAAAAGCATACCGTAAGGTTATTAGAGTACAAAGAAAATGGAAGTGAATTCACGGAAATGAATGTATATAGCAGGGAAGTAAAGGAGATAGACGACGAAATAGTAGACTATTTTACGTTTGGTTTTACGGTAAAGGGAAGGTCGGAAGAAGAAAAACAAAAAATTGAAAAAATGAATGAAAGAGAGTTTGAAGAGTTTATAAAACACATGACTCACTTTATAGAAAAGAAATATAATATTTTACGCAAAAATGAAGGAAAAAAAGAGTATAAAGAATATGAAGAAGAAAATGAAGAAGAAAATGAAAAACCGGCTGTAGACGGTGTAAATAAATTAGAGGGTATTGATGATTTTGAAATACCTACCGAGTCGTAATAATCTTTATTAACAAAGGCTCAAACAATTCGGCACAGCCGAATTGCTATTGATTAATTGATGAAAAACGCTTAAAATTCCTATATATAGCAGAATTTCGCCGTTAAGGAGTATAAATGTCTGATCCTAACAATAAATTACCTGATCGCGGACCCGCTCAGCGCAAGGGGCCGGGTAGTTTTGCGTTTGTTTTTTTTATATTAGCGACAGTCATTTTTATTGCTTTTTTCTACAAGGGCGACAGCGCTCCCGTTATGAACATACCCTACTCGGAGTTTACCCGCTTAATCGGCGAAAATCAGGTTGAATCCGTTACCATTTACGATGACAAAATAGTAGACATTTATTTAAAAGGCTCTCCTACAGGCGGCTCTCCTCAGCTTAAAACCCGTATGCCTACATTATCAGACCCCGCTATCATGACTGCTCTGCAGAACAACGGAATCAATATTACAAGTTCCCCTGCAAAGATAACCTTTATGCGGATAATTATCGACATGCTTCCGTGGATTATCGGTTTTACTATTATCATGCTTATTTTCAGGAATGTGCAGGGCGCGGGCATGAAGAATTTTCAATTCGGAAAAAGCAAGGCAAAGCGTTATCATGACGAGGGTAAAAAAGTAAGTTTTGCCGATGTGGCAGGGCAGAAGGACGCCAAGTACGAGCTTGAGGAAGTAGTTGAATTTTTAAAGAACCCTCAGAAGTTTACCAAGATGGGGGCGCGAATCCCTAAGGGCGTGCTCCTTGTCGGAATGCCCGGAACAGGCAAGACGTTAATGGCTCGTTCTGTCGCCGGAGAAGCCGGCGTCGCATTCTTTCATATGTCAGGTTCCGATTTTGTGGAAATGTTTGTCGGCGTAGGCGCGAGCCGTGTAAGAGACCTTTTTGATCAGGGACGCAAGAGCGCTCCTTGTATAATTTTTATCGATGAGTTAGACGCTGTGGGACGAACCCGCGGCGCAGGCTACGGCGGCGGTCATGATGAGCGCGAGCAGACATTGAACCAGCTCCTTGTGGAGATGGACGGTTTTGATTCAAAAGACGGAGTTATTATTCTTGCCGCGACAAACCGCCCCGATGTTTTAGATCCCGCCCTTCTTCGTCCCGGGCGCTTCGACCGCCAAGTGGTTGTCGCAATGCCCGACATAAAGGAACGTGAGGCGATTTTACAAATTCACGCTTCGAAAATTCCTTTAGATAAGGAAATTGATCTTACGCGAATAGCGAGAGCGACTCCGGGAATGAGCGGCGCGGATATTGCGAACCTTGTAAACGAAGCGGCTTTGTTTGCCGCGCGTAAAGGCAGACCCGAAGTGCTTATGCATGATTTTGAAGAAGCCAGAGACAAGGTGCTTATGGGTGTGGCGCGGACAACGCTTGTAGTTTCCGACAAAGAGAGGCGTATGACCGCTGTTCACGAAGCGGGTCATGCGATACTGCACTATTTTCTTAAGAACGCCGACCCCCTGCATAAAGTTACGATTGTTCCCCACGGACGGGCGTTGGGAGCGGCGCTTTCTCTCCCCGAAGAAGACAGTTACAGCCGCTCTAAGGGCTGGATAGAAGATCGCATTGCCATCTGTTACGGCGGCTGGTTAGCGGAAAATCTTTTTTATAACGAGACAACCACAGGAACAAAAAACGACATCCAGCAGGCGACAGAAATGGCGCGTAACATGGTTTGCGAGTGGGGCATGGCGGAAGAACTCGGTCCCATTGCGTACGGGCAGGAAGACGAGCCTATTTTTCTGGGCAAGGAAATAGCGCGTCATAAGGATTATTCTGAAGATACGGCGCATAAAATAGACAAGGCAGTTAAAGAAATACTTGATCATGCAAGAAACAACGCGTTAAAAATCATTAAAGAGCATAAAACTCAGCTTGAAAAACTAGCCGACGCTCTTCTTGCGCGCGAGACTCTTGTTGATGACGAGGTACGGGAAATTATCGGCCTTCCGCCTAAAGGAGAGTCCGAATGAAATTTAATAAATTGCGTTCTTTGTGTTTAATATCGCTGTTTGCTTTTATTTGCTTTAATATTCACGCTCAGCCTGTAATAAACGCAAAAGACGATTCACAGGCGGCTTTACAGTACGTTCAATGGATACAACAGGCGATTGACGATCAAAGATGGGATGAAGCGCTTGCCGCCGCTAACCGCGCTATGGACTTTTCAACCGTATCTTCGGATATTCCCTATCTTTTGGCGGTTATAAGAATTCACTATAAAAAAACCATAAAGCAAAGCGCGGTAGTTGAAAGTTTAGATAAGGCGATTGACGCTAACCGTTGGGTTAAGTACAGCGAATACAACGCGCAGTTATTAAAAGCGCAAATGCTTATTTCCATGCGTGAATATAATAACGCGATGACTTGCCTTGATAAAATAGATCCGGCAGGCTCCCGCGCCGACGCTGTAATGCTTCGCCTTCTTGCTTTACGCGGAATGGCAAGCGGAAAAGAGCCCGGCTATGATTACGCTTATTCGTCGGCGTTGTTTAGAAGCCAGACTTTGCTCGCCATGGACAGGTTCCCCCGCGATCCGCGCCCCCTGCGGTTATTTTTTGAATATGCGCATAACAGAAAGCCTCAAGTCTCTGAATTGCCGGAGAGTGATGTTAACCTTCTTGAGCTTGCGCTTAAGAGGCTTCCGTTCTTGCAGGAAGCAGACCCGGAGCTTGCGTGGATGGCGGCTCCTTTTATAAGAAATGTCGATGATGCGCGAAGAAGCGCCGCCGCTTATAGATCGGGAAGTTTATCCGATGATGTAAATTTTAAGCCGAATCCCGATTCAATACCCGTAGCGCTCAATCTTGGGCTTATTGACGATAAAACGGCAATAGAAGAAGTGTTTCCCTCTGTTGCGGAAGGAGAGCTTTCCGTTAAAAAACAAATAATAACCGATACTTACAAATTGCTTCGCAGTGAAGAAGGGCGCGATATATTTACCCGCAAACTTATTACTTTTTCAGGATTAATAATTGTCGATGATGATAACGACGGTTACATAGAAAATTTTGTGCATTATAAAGAAGGATTTATAGACTATTCAGGCAATGAAATTTTTGATTTAGTAGTTAATTTTGGATTGGACAATAATCCTGAAAAAGCTTTAACTTTTATTTCAAAGTATGATACTCCCAGCAAAAATAATTTTATTATTTTACAATGGGAGCGTTATCCTTCCGTAAAACTGGCTGAATTGGAGAAAGAAAAATTTAATTTCGGTCCTGCTGTTTTCAGTTACGCGCCGATAAAATTTATTAAACTTGGCGGCAGCGACAAGCTTACGGGGCTTCTGTATCCTGAACCGGATTATCAATATATTGTCATTACTTATAAAGCCCTTCTTTCATATTGTTCAAGCTATTCCCGTCCGAGTTTAGAAATTGACGGCGCGGCGGAAACAATTTATATGGATAAGGGAGTTATTCTTCGGGCGGTTGAGACATTAAACGGACAGCAGGTTTCCGTTACGGAATTTGAAAAAGGACTGCCTGTAGTTCAGCGTATAGACCTCGATCTTGACGGCAGAATGGAAACAATTCGCCGTTTCCGCCGCCCGCCGCCCGGTTATGCTCCTGAAAGTATCCTTAACTACCGCAGTTTAATCGCATCTTCGGAAAGCGATTGGACGGGAGACGGAGTTTTTAATACAAAAGAAGTGTATCTGCCGAACGGTTCGGTTGTTTATTCTTATGATATGGACGGCAGCGGAGAAATGAATTATTCTGAAACCAGGAAATAAGATGAAAAAATCAATATATTTACCGTTTATTTTTATAGTTTTAATATTCTCATGTAAAAGCGTGAATGAAAAAGAAACTGATACTTTGGGACGTACTACAAGCTCATTCAGACTGAACGAAATAGAAAAAAAAGTCGAAGAAAACCCTGTTGCCGCATTGAATCAAATCTATATGTATAAGGAAATTTATTCCGTTACAAATGACAGTGAAAACGAAGACTGGCAGCAGCTTGCGCAATATGAGAAAAAAGCGACGGAAAATTTGTGCGCTATGCAGGAGAAAGCAATTGAGGAAGAGCGATGGGATGACGCTGTGTCTTTTGGAAGATCCATCGCCAGTATCGGAGTAACAAACGCCAACACGGGAAAAGAAGCGGAATTTATCCTTGCAGGCGCAAAGAAAAAATTGAAAGACGGCGATAACCTAGGCGCGTTTTTATCCGCCGTTAAATCGCATGAATTAAAAAAGCTTGATAATCAAAGCGCTCTTTTGTTTCTTGAAAAGGCAGTGGAAGGCAGGCAGAGGCGTTCCTCGGCGTATTTCCTTGCCGCAGCGAAATCAGCCGGCGCTAAAAATATTCCCGCCAATTTAGTTGAGTATGCTCAAGGCCGCGATACCGCTTCTGATATGATAAAGGGCGTAGCGACGGTTATTGTGGATAAGGGCAGCAGATATGAACGAGGATACGGCGTAGTGCCGGACAGAGTTTTAGGTTCCGCTTTTTTTGTTGACGCATCGGGCTTATTAATTACAAATTACCATGTTATAGAAAGTGAAGTTGATCCCAAACGCAAAAGTTCTTCGCGAATGTATGTTCGCATGGGAGATTCAACAAGTCCGCGTGTTCCCGCCAAAGTAGTCGGTTGGGATAAAGCGCTGGATCTTGCGCTGATTAAAACCGGAATAGAAACCGAATATGTTTTTTCGCTTGTAGATCGCGTAATTCCCAAAATAGGCGATACAATTCTTGCGATTGGTTCTCCCGTAGGATTGCAAAAAACGGTAACGTCGGGAATTGTTTCCGCGCTTGGAAGGCGTTTTTTGCAAATCGGAGACGTTATTCAAATAGACGCCGCCGTTAATCACGGTAACTCAGGAGGACCTGTAGTTGACAGCGAGGGGCGGCTTGTCGGAATAGTTTTCGCAGGCATAGATCAGTTTCAAGGGCTTAATTTCGCCGTTCCTGCCGAAACGCTTACTCAGGCTTTACCGGCGATGATAAAGGGAGGGAAATCTCCGCGTCCGTGGCTTGGAATGACGTTATGCGAAGTAAACTCGGAAGCGGAAATAATTTACACCGCTCCCAATACGCCTTCTTATTTGCATAAAGTTGACGAGGGCTTTTGTATTAAAACAATCAACGGTAAAAAAATAACCGCCGAAGAAGGCGGACTTATTCCCGCTTTGCAGAATGCGGTTTTTAATAACGGTCCCGGGGAACTTGTAGCGCTGGAAATTATCAATAAAAAAACCGATGAAGTAAAAAAGAAAGTTATAATGACAATTCCGCGCCCCGAGCTGCCGTTGCTGGATGCGGCAAGAATAGATAAGAAGGATAGAATAGCGGCTCCTTTGTTCGGCATGATTCTTTCTCCGCTGCAAACCGGCGTTTTCTCGTCCAGTTACAGGGTGAACAAGATAGTACGCGGCTCCATTGCCGATGAAGTTGGAATTTCGGTAGACGATCCTGTGTCTATTTCGCGTTTGCGTATACTGGAAGATGAAGGTATTGCGGTAATGGAAATTACTGTAAAGAAACGCAGGATGGGGTATCTGGAAACATCGATGCAGTTACCCGTTTGGCTTGATTCCCCCGATACATTGTAATATGAGTATTTATACAAGAAAAGGCGATAACGGAAAAACCCAAGACTTAAGCGGGCGTGAAGTGTCTAAAAACAGCGCGGTAATTAATTTTATCGGAGCGGCTGATGAGCTTAACTCCTATTTGGGATTGATTAAAACGATGATTAATAACGATGATACATGGCAATTATCAGGCAAGTCCGCGAGTGTTTTTTTAGAGAGAGTCCAAAAAAACATAAGTTTAATAATGTCTCATGTTTCTGATATAAAGAACAGTAATTTTTTTCTGCCGCCCGATGAAATTAACATTCTTGAAAAAGAAATAGATAGATTAAACGCCAATCTTCCTAAACAAGTAAAGCTGGTTGTGCCCGGAAAAAATATTATAGAAGCGCAAATTCAAATTGGGCGGACAATAGCAAGAAGAGCGGAAAGATTGTTTTTTGCCGCTAAAGAACAACAGCTTTTAAAGCCGGAAGCCGGAGCGTACTTAAACAGGTTGTCGGATTATTTATTTGTTTTGTCGCAGCAAGAATCATTGATTAACGTTGATTTCATAAATCAGGTTGCCGGTGTTTAAATCGTAAACCCGCCTTTTAAAACAAGACGGAATAGTGATGTTACCTACTTTTTCCGTTTTAAATTCATCAACAATGATAATTACTTTTAATTTGGTATATACAGAGGCGAGTCTTCTTGTTTCGTTCTCGGTTTTCAGCCAATCAACTCTGTTTAGGCTCGGCGTTTGCGGCCAAATGTTTGCGATAAAAAAAGTCATAAGCGCGTTTTCGGTTGTGTCGTTAAAATCGGCATTGGGAGCCATGTGCCCCCTGTCGTAACCTGAATTGGTATAGTCACGGTGATGCGGAAGAGAATAGCCTCGCTGAGATAACAGCCGCTGTAATACGCCTTTGTCCCTGTCCTGTGTAAATGTTGTTGACGGGCGTTTTATCCCTGTCGCTTCCGCTCTTTCTTTTGTAAGGATATATTCAGTTATATGCGGTCCTAAATGAATTGCGTCATAACATCCCGAATAAAGCAATTCTCCTTTGTCGTTGCTTACTTTAAATTCAAAATGCCCTTCCAAGTCACAGGCAAATGAGTATACCGTAAAAAGAGAAAGAAGAGTTAAAACAAAAAAACTTATACGAAATAATTTTTTCATGATACTGAATTTAAGAATTCGATTAACGCCGCTGTTTCCGCAGGAATTGTTTTAGCGTTTACCGTCCTTCCCATTGCGGCTGATAAAGACTCAGGCATTGGCGGAGATCCGGCTAACGGCTCTACTGTCTCGGAAAATTTAGCGGGGTGCGCCGTACAAAGAATGCCAACCGCTCCTTGTTGAATTTTATTGTTTGCGGAAAGTTTATCAACTCCTTTCCAGCCGACCGCGCTGTGGGGATCAAGAAAATATCCGTATTCATCATGAATCCGTTTAATCGTTTGTTTTGTTTCTTCGTCGCCGACCGAAACGCCTAAAATTATTTGACGCATCTGTTCCAGAGAAAAATGCGCCTGCATTCGCTCAAAATTACTTGGCGCGCCTACATCCATAGCGTTGGAAATTGTCGCCTGCGAATCTTTGGCGCGGTATTCGCCTGAATCAAGATAATCGGGAAAAGTTTTATTTATATTTGTCGCCGCAATAAATTGTTTTACAGGCGCGCCCATCTTCATCGCATAAAGCCCCGCCGTTAAATTACCGAAATTGCCCGAAGGGACGCAAAGGGTAACGGGCAATCCGCTCTTTGCCGCATGCGTATTTTTCGCCCCGGCTGTTCTGGGCGTCGCTTTTCCGTCGGGATCAACAAGCCCGGCGAACGCTCTCCCTGCGGCGGCGGAATAGTAAACCGCCTGCGGAATAAGACGGCTGATATTTATTGAGTTTGCCGAAGAAAGAGCCATGCGTTTTTTTACGGCTTCATCGGCAAGAACGGCTTTTACAAGACGCTGGCAATCGTCAAAACTGCCTTCTACGGCAAGAGCTGTAATGTTCTTGCCCAGACCTGCAATTTGCCGTTCTTGAAGCGGCGATACACGCCCCTTGGGATATAGAACAGTAACATAAATGCCGGGCACTTCAAAAAAACCGTCCGCCACAGCGCCGCCGGTATCGCCGGAAGTAGCGACTAATATTCTTAACGATTTATCTTCGCCTCTGCGAAGGAATGAAAAAGTACGAGCCATAAAACGGGCGCCGAAGTCTTTAAAAGCGGCCGTCGGACCGTGAAAAAGTTCTAACGTATAGCGGTCTGCGACAGGCACAAAGGGAGCTGTAAATGTAAAAGCCGAGTGTACTATGTCGGATAACGCACCGTCGGGGATTTCGCCTTTTACAAACGGTTTAATTGTCTCAAAAGCGATGTCCGTAAACTCCATAGAACCAAGCGAAGAGCGTACTTGATCGGTATATTGGGGAATTTCTTCGGGTACAAAAAGCCCCCCGTCGGGAGCGAGCCCTGTAAGCGCGGCGGTCGCAAAATTCACTTTTTCGCTCTTTTTTCTGGAGCTGTAATAATTCATGTTATATATTAACATAATTATTTAATTGACACAAAGGGGCATAAATTGTATATTATATAGAAGGAGTTAAAGTGGCAAAAGAAGAGGCAATAGAGGTAGAAGGGGTAGTTAGGGAGGCCCTTCCAAACACGATGTTTAGGGTGGAATTGGACAATCAAAACGGACATCTTATTTTAGCCCATCTTTCGGGTAAAATGCGAAAACATTATATCCGTATTGTTCCCGGCGACAAGGTCAGGGTCGCCCTTTCTCCGTATGATTTAAGCAGAGGCAGGATTATTTATCGGGAACGGTAAATAAAGCACTGCAAACTAATTAGAGAGGTAATTTATGGCTGACGTAATGTATATCAATATTGAAGATGGTTCAAAAAGAGTAATGAATAATATGAAGCTTTATGCCAAATTACTCTTAAAATTCAAGGATGATCAAAATATTAAAACCATTGAATCATCCTTGGCGGCGAATGACTTGCCGAATGCGCAGATTGCAACACATACCCTTAAAGGGCTTTCCGCTAACCTGTCCCTTACTGAGTTAAACAAACAGGTTATAGAGCTTGAGTCCCAAATAAAAGCAGGTTCTGTAAATCCCGCTCAATTTGAAACAGTAAAGACAGTTTATTCTCAAACTATGGCGGAGCTTGATAAGGTAATAGCGCAAAATGCATGAAAATAAACCGGTTGTTTTAGTCGTAGATGACATTGAAACAAATGTAATGATTCTCGAAGAAATACTGAAAGACGACTATAATGTTTTAACCGCGTACAATGGAATGGAAGCGCTTGATAAACTGAAATCTTCCAATGTTCTTCCAAAGATAATACTGCTGGACGTTGTTATGCCCCATATGGACGGGCGTGAATTGTTCGATAAAATAAAAAAAGATAAAGCGTATGTGCGAATCCCAATTATTTTTATTACCGCTGAAAATGATTCTGAAAGCGAACTTCTCGCCGCGGGAGCGGTTGATTTTATCAATAAACCTTTTTTGCCGGAAATTGTCAAACTTCGCGTAAAGAATCAAATNGCGTTAAAANATTACAGCGACAACTTGGAACAAATGGTAGCGGAAAAAACTGCNGAAGCGACAAGGACTTTAGAAAACGCTCTGCAGGGACTNGCGAACGTTATTGAACACAGAGATTTGGAATCGGGCGAACATGTTAAACGAACGCAGTTATTTGTAAAAGCGTTAATNGATTATTTATTGGCTTCCAATTCCGTTTATGCCGATGCGATTAAAAAACTTCANCCNGAAATGATTGTAAGAGCTATGGCTCTTCACGACGTAGGAAAAATAGCGATACCTGANAGAATTCTTCTTAAACCCGGAAAGCTGGATTCCGATGAATATGAATTAATGAAAACACACACAACGCGCGGCAGNGATATTATTAAAGAACTGGGAGATGTAAATTCATCTATATACCTTAAGCATTGCGAAGACATTTGTTACGGACATCATGAACGCTGGGACGGAAAAGGATATCCGCGCGGATTAAAGGGCGAGGAAATACCGCTTGCCGCGCGCCTTGCGTCATTGGCGGATGTGTATGACGCGTTAGTTTGCGCCCGCGTTTACAAAGTCGCAATGCCGTATAATGAAGCGCTTGAAATTATCGTGCAGGGAAGGGGAACGCAGTTTGATCCAATCCTTGCTGATGCAATTGTAAATATCAAAGATGAATTTCAGGAAATATCAAGAACATATCAATAAAACGGAAGTACTAAAAAATGAACATTACGGAATTGATGACAGAATTAGTTTTTCAGGTAGGAATAATTTTATTCGCCGTTCGTATCGGCGGACGAATAGCAAAAAAAATAGGCATTCCTTCCGTACTGGGAGAATTGCTTATCGGCGTATTAATCGGTCCTTACGCATTAGGCGGTATAGCTATTCCCGGTTTTCCGCATGGATTTTTTCCTTTAGATGAAAGCGGTACTATTGCGGTTAGTACGGAATTGTATTCATTCGCCACGGTCGCTTCTATTATTCTGCTTTTTTTCTCAGGCTTGGAAACTGATATCGGTTTATTCTTAAAATATTCCGTCGCCGGCGTAATAATCGGTTTAGGCGGAGTGTTATTCTCATTTGTGATAGGAGATATTTGCGGCATCATGCTTCTTCATACTTCATTCTTTGATACGCGATGTTTGTTTTTAGGCGTGCTTTCTACGGCAACTTCCGTAGGCATTACCGCAAGAATTCTAAGCGACAGAAAAAAAATGGATTCTCCGGAGGGCGTTACTATTCTTGCCGCGGCGGTATTCGACGACGTATTGGGAATTATCATTCTTGCCGTAGTGCTTGGAATGGTCGCTATGTTTGCCGGACATGCGGAAGCGGAAGGTAATTTTTCCGCTGGGGCGATTCTTGCTATTGCCGGAAAGGCGTTCGGTATCTGGCTTGGTTTTACGGCGTTAGGTTTGTTTTTTTCGCGCCAGCTTGCTTCGTTCTTAAAAATATTTAAAAACAGTTCCGATTTTTCCATACTTGCGCTTGGTATCGCTCTTATTCTTGCCGGTTTCTTTGAACACGGCGGACTTGCAATGATAATCGGCGCTTATATCGCCGGACTTTCGCTTTCCAAAACCGATATTGCCGCAGTAATACAGGGAAGGCTTCAAGGGCTTTATGATTTTTTTGTTCCCGTATTTTTTGCCGTTATGGGAATGATGGTGAATGTACGAGAAATAACTTCGCCGCCTGTTTTAATTTTCGGCGGAATATACACATTGGCGGCGATTTTCGCAAAGGTAATCGGGTGCGGCGGCCCTGCGCTTTTGCTTGGTTTTAATGTTAAAGGAGCGCTGCGAATCGGAGTAGGCATGGTTCCTCGCGGCGAGGTTGCGCTCATCATTGCCGGTATCGGATTGGCAATGGGCATTCTTGACAACCAGCTTTTTTCAATCGTAATTTTACTGACCCTGATTTCCACTGTCGTGGCTCCGCCGCTTTTAAACGCATCGTTAAAAATTAAAGGGCAGGGAACAAGAAAATTTGTCAATGATGAAAATACCACGTATTTAAAATGGGACTTTGGTTCTCATGATGTGGCAAGGCTTATGCTGGACAGATTGTTAATTGATATTCGAGCCGAGGGTTTTTATGTTCAGGTAATGAACCTTGATAATAATGTCGCTCT